>Ga0193747_1000111_pt1 | contig 39550 bp, 37 predicted proteins | sample L1m2metaG_FD_143048 | JGI IMG/M metagenome (GOLD analysis project Ga0193747, IMG submission 143048) | Soil microbial communities from a riparian zone of the East river system, Colorado, United States - L1m2 | ecosystem: Environmental > Terrestrial > Soil > Riparian zone | place: USA: East River... | reverse complement strand
AAGTTTAGCCGGATCGAACCTACCCATGAGAAACAAGTTCAAAATATAGACATAGTACCTAAGTTCAGCCAACCATTAAAAAGTTATGCAGGCAAGGCATAATTCTAGGGCTTATAAGTTCTTAGAGAAGACAAGCAATTGATCTCCAAGGAAGCTATGCGGACTCTGCCGCGTTATCATCATTATGAGGATTTAACTTTTGGATTCATCTATGTAAAATATTACTTCACTTCTTTTGAGAGATGAAACCGAGAGTAGATGAGTTAAGGAGTCTTTCAATATTTCAGTATCAGGAGGCTCTCCTTCTATATTCCCTGGCAGTACGAGATAGAGTCTAATATCGGAACCCAAAACATCGGCAAGCTCTTGATTCACGGTGGCAGTATATGGCCGTAATGCACCTCTGAAAACCTCTGAGCGAGCTCTGACTGTTCCCGAAATCTTTTTACCCACAGGGGCATCAGGGCCGACGATCACAACCACACCTTTAGAACCTCTGAATTTCACCGGTTCATCCGCTGATCCTTGAGGTGCCATCATATTAACCGCTTCCTTCACGACTAAACCTGGGATATTAATGAAATTGTCAACCAATGAATCCCATTGTGCTCTTGTCAGAGAGGAAAAGGGTAAATCATAATCGTAGTCTCCTGTGAAATGTATCAACGCATCTAGACTGCCAAATTTCGATCTAACCGATTCGAAAATCAAACGTACGCTCTTTTCTTCTGAAAGATTGACGGAATGACTGTGAAAACCTCTGAATCGTGTCAAATCGGCAGGATTCTTTATAAGTATTACAACTTGCTTGACATTGCTAGAAGACAGCGCTGCCGCGATTTTATTTGCACGATCCAGATCCTTTTCCGATGAAGACGTTATTGTAATGACAACAACTTTGTCCTTAATTTTTGGATCAAGTAAATTTGCTCCTAAGATCGAAGTTCCAACCAGAGGTTTGACTGGATAAAATACGCGATCGTTGGGAACAACCCTGCCGTTAATTAACTTGCTTATAACATCCTCACACAAATTCATTACCATATTCGCAACATCGTTTTGAGTCAGAAATTCACCGTCGACTATCATCTTGGCAGTATTGAATTGTATCTTTTCAGCGATTTCTTGTACCTTTGCAAGTAACCCAGAGAGTACTGCCTCAATTTTCGCAACACTTGAAAATGAGTCAGTACTATTACTCTTCCGGGATTTTGAGATTTCGTTGGCAGCTTCTCTTATGCCCTCCGAAATAATTAGTTCAGGTTGACCAAGTAGCTGCAGCAAAATAGTTAAAACTCTTTCAATTTCTATAGATGTGAGGCCTTGATAGCCACCAATTCTTAGAAACTCCGCTGCCGCCTTGGGATAGACAGTTTTATAAATTCGATCTGAGTGGACAGGACCAGGATTTGTAGCAATCGACTTTATGCCTTTTTCTACGAGCTCCCAAGCCAGAGCTTCTGCCAACCTATTCTTCGATCCTTGCGCAGAAGTGTATGGAGCTCTAAATCGATACGGTCTTTGCTCATAGCGATTCTCTTCAGTGAAAAATGTGGCAATCGTAATTATCTTGCCACCTCGTTCCATTGCCTTAATTCCCTGTATCGAAGTCCAAAAAGTCCCCGTAAGATGGATCGCTACACACTCCTTGAATTCCGCATGAGTGGCATTAGTAAATGCCTTCACCGGACCTGACACTCCCGCATTATTTACGATAATATCGACACTTCCAAATTCTTCTTTAATAACCTTGAACATATCGTTAATCCCAACTTCGTCTGCCACGTCTACTCCAGGGAAAGATCGTACTTTACCAGCCGAACCAGCAGCCTTTATAGTATCTGATAATACTGTAGAGGTAAGCTCCAATGGTTCTCTTCTTCGTCCCATAATCACGATGTGTGCGCCGTTTTCTGCAAATTTTTTAGCAATCGCCTGGCCAATTCCAGTACCGCTTCCGGTGATTACAACTATTTTACCGTTAAATTTAAAAGAAGGTCTAAAAGATTCCGCTTTCACGGATTAAGCACTTTCCCATGGCTATTAAAGTTAACCTCTGAGTGGATATCTAGATCTGATCTGGCTGACGAGCACTAAAATGATCGATTCGTTTCTTTGCGAGGTGCGATGATGTCAAGGTTACGGTATTGTACCGACAACTTAATTAAAAGGGTAGCTGCTCGTACTAACATTGAGCGTTCCAGAAGCAAAATTTAAAATAAACGCTAAGGAAGGTATTGTAGAATTAGAAGGTACTGTTACATTTGTTGACAAGCATTTAGAAAAGTTTGAAGAACTCTTTAATTCTGCAATCAGAGAGGCCATAGGCAGGGGAGTTGAACAAAGCATTTCCAAACAGGAAGAAACCTATAAAAAATCTCTACCTCTCCACGCAGAGACAAAGTTATCGGCAATGCAAACGAATTCGACGAGGCATAGCTCCTCAAAACAGTCTCTAACTCTTCCGCCGATTCCTGTAGATCTAAAGGCAAATGAAGACAAGATTGGATTGAGGGAGTTTTATGCACAAAAAAAACCGTCCAATCACTATGAAAAGGCCGCCGTGTTTGCCTATTATTTATCCCATTTTAACAAAAAAACAGAAATCAGGTATGGCGAACTTTTATCCTGTTACGAAGAAGTCGATGAGAAAAAGCCAAGCATAATTGATATCGTTAAAAACTCTATCAGATATAAGGGCTGGCTCGAACCAGGTTATGATAAATTTGCCACTCGTCTCACAATCTCGGGAGAAAACTTTGTAAAGTTTGACCTGCCCCAGCAAACAGCCCATTGGTCGACCAAAACTCCTGCAACTCAGTTGTCCTTAAGTCGATAAACCTACACGCTGCTCTATTTTACTAGGCTCGCCACCATTCAAACCCGACAAAATCAACCTTTCTGTCCTTAGTCCTCGGGATTGCTAAGATAAACTGCTTTTTCACGGTTGTGGCTAACCTTCCAAAAAGCACAATTCCTGTCGCCGTCATATGGTCGGCCGGCTTGAAGACCTGCACTAAATATGGTGCATGGTCAATCCCTGGTCCCTGCTCGTAAACGGCAAAGTCACAGCCAAATTTAAGACTTGGAGACACGATATAGCCCCTGTCGCGCAGGTTCTGAAAAACCATGTACTTTATCTCAAAATTTGCATATTCCTTCTTGCATATAGCTCGGATATCTTTGGATGATAACCGTCTGCCACCATTGCTAGATATTTCGAGTTTGCCTATTTGACTCAAGTAACACCCCTCCATCAAATCCAAAATTAGTGGGGAATCAAATTGGATTCCTTTTGGCTTTGGGACTCCTAACGGTTTACCGTAGTATCCGTCTCCAAATAAAGCACGCGAGTGTTCTATATTCCAGACAATTATTCTATTTTCTACCAATATCCCTTTAATAGGATTCATTACATACTCAGTGCCAATATAGTAAGCGAATCAGAGGTCTCTTGGCATTTATCAGACATACCTTCAATCCCTTCGATCGCATCTTTTAAGAGAAGTAAATCCTTAGTAACGGAGATTTCGCTGAGCGCCTTTATGATGACGGCCCTGTACCTTGCATCAACTTTTCGTTCCAATTTTTCAACATCTTGTGCAAGCTCAATCGTACTTCCTGGATTAATACTGAGTGCCCTAGCCATTTCGTTCAATTTAAAGATCGCATCAACTACCATTCCTATTAGCTGCTCTAGATCCTCATCAAACTTTCCTTTCCTTAGAGATGTTAATTTCATATTGGCAAGTCTAAACGATACTCCGCTGATGTAACCTGCGATATCGTCCATAAGATAGGCGGCTCTCAATACGTCCTCCCTGTAAACCATTAGGCTTCCGATTTCTGCAACTTCTCGGGTAATTTTGCGGCGGAGGTTCTCTACTTCTTCTTCGGCAGTCCTCATCCTTTCCAATGAAGCCTGTATATCCTTAACGTCTCCCCTGACAAGTGAGGTAGTGAGAGCAGACAATTCCCTTGCCGAATTTAAGATCCTACTAAATTCATCTTGCAAAACAGCCAATGCCTTCCGCTTGGCCTGTACTTCCAATTCCCCACTATACACTTATTTAGAAACACCTTATCAGGCTATTAATCCTTTTGACAAGGCAAAAATTTTGTGTTGTCTACAAGGATTGGTGAAAAGGATTATCATCGGAAATCAATATCTACATGATAGACATAAGCAAGCAAAAAAATAGTTGGCGAGTTCAGTCCAAAATCATTATTCAGTCAGCTTCATTTAGTCTTGCAAGAGTAGCAGTTGTGCTAAGAGTCATGTTTTTCTCTTTCTGTTCATAAATTCTCTCGTTGTTCAAAAATAGTATTTCGAATATCTATTAGGTCTCGAAGAACCGCGCTTGCAGTTGGAATGCCCCCTGCGCCGTGACCAATTATAGTATGTTCGCCCGAATGCTCAGACGAAAACGTCACCGCATTTAGGGTTCCGTTCACACAAATTGGATTTTCATTTGATAGCTCGGTCGGCATCACATCGAGTTGTTTATTGTCACATGTTGCAATTAATTTTATCGCATTTCCCTTTTTATGAGCTCGCCGAACATCTGACAGGCTGACACCGCTGATACCACGTCTGTTTACATCTTTAATAGTGACTTTCATTCCCATTATCCAATTCGCCATGATTACAAGTTTAGCAGCTGCGTCAAAACCGTCAACGTCGAGGAATGGGACTGCCTCGGCATACCCCTTGTATTTTGCATCGTTGAGGGCGTCTTCAAAGGTGAGTCCCTCTTCCATCTTGCTAAGGATATAATTTGTGGTTCCATTGAGAATTCCTTGGAAAGACAATATGCTGTCTCCTTTAAGACATCGCTTTGCAAATTCTAATATTGGCGTACCACCCCCAACGGTCCCACTAAAACGAAGCTTAATGTTATTATAATTCGCAAGCTCCAATAGTGAAGGAAAAGCCAAAGCAAGGGGCCCTTTATTTACCGTAATGACATGTTTTCCTGATTTCATCGCTGCTATGATATTAGAAATACCCGGTTCACCGTTATCAAGATTGGTAGGGGTTAATTCCAATAGTATTTCCGCATCCACCTTCTCAATGAGGCGAAGAGGATCGAACTTGCGATTTTCTTTATCGTATGCACCGACTGTACCTGACAGTTTCTTTACGTTAAGTAACCGCTGAAGATCAAGTCCCGTTGCGGAAACCGCGTAGCCACCATTATCGATGCAGGCCACAATACGTGGGTTTACTCCGTATAGCCTATACAGATCGGCGGAACGAGATAACAGTAATTTTGCGAAACTCTGACCTACTACTCCGAAACCGATTACAACTAATCGCATCCAAAATGGATGTTAAATTGGGTTTTATATGTTTAAATTCTACGATTATTTTTTAGCGGCAATGTTGTGCAGATACGAAATATTCGATTACTTGCAGTAAGTTTCCTTCGAAAAAATCAGTAGAAAAGAACCAAGAATTACAACGATTACCGACTAAACATACGGTTTTTGTTAGAATAAATCAATTCCTTTTTAGTTCTGGAATATTTTGATCTGCCATGAGTGCACGTTCCCTGCTTAATGTGATGAGGCAATTGAATCCTTCAAGAATAAATTATACTTTCATTGGGGCTGTTACGAGTACCATTAACACCCCTGGTTTCAGATAGTTGTTACTCATTTTAGGATGTGCCTATTTTGAGCTAACCATTGAAAAAAATCTGCTATTACTAATTAACTGCCAATAGGACGAGCTCCCCTGAGTCACAAATGACGAGATAAATAAAGAGGATAGCGCAAAATCTGATTCCACCAAAATAGAAAATGATTTATTCGTATTAAAACTACAGGAAGAGAGGATACGTGTCCATGTTTGCTTGACCCCTTCACTGTGTCTGCACTTTTAATCATCGTCGGTCTGGGGGCAGGTACCTTGGGATCCATGATCGGAGTAGGGGGCGGATTAATAATGACGCCAGCTCTAACCTTTATGGGATTTGCTCCTGCTCAGATTTCCAGCACGAGCCTTTTTGCAGTAACGTTTACCAGCGCTTCTTCGACCATAAGCTATGCCAAGCAAAAAAAAATACATTATCTCGTTGGGCTGAAAATGGCAGCTCTAGCAATTCCGGGCGCCATAGCTGGGGCATTTATTTCAGGCGTAATAGCAATAGAGCCATTCAAGATATACTTTGGAATACTTCTGATGTTGGCAGGAATTTATATTGCTTACAATAGTTCCTTTACAAAAGAAAGACAAAATGGACCATCGGGGAATTATAGGAAATCCGTCCTCCTCCGTCCGTTGTTCTATTCTGGAGCATTAGGCGCAGGGATAATCTCTAGCCTTTTTGGAGTAGGAGGTGGGATAGTCTTTGTTCCGCTCCTAGTTCTTGTCTTGGGCATGACGTTAACCACAGCGAGTCCAACTTCACAGATTGCACTTTTGATAACCTCCTTCGTTGGTACAGTCACCCACGCGGTTCTAGGACATCCTGATTATTTTCATGCTGCATCTTTGTCCGCAGGCGCGTTTGTGGGAGGACAGATCGGTGCAAAAATCTCAGATAGAGTAAAAGAGAGTCTACTACGGAAGCTACTTTCTATATCACTTATAGTTGTGGCCGTAAAATTTATTTCTGATTTTATAGGTCAGCTATAAATCACTTCAGCGTTCACTTGACAAAGTTGTCCGAGTCATGCAGGGATCAGCGTCTACCACATGGAAACAACTGACCTATCGTTTTCATAACAATAAGTCGTCCTTACCCTATTAATCTCTTTTTCCAAATCCAATTTCCGCAATTCATGAGAAGCGGCATGCATATGCTTTGCAACAGAAACCACATTTATTCTCATCTCACAGATGTTACAACGGATCAGATCCCCCTGTTCGCTCGGTGCTTTCGTGACAATATTGGACCATCTATGCGTTATAAGAATCTAATTTCGAAAAAAATTAAGCCTAGTCAAAGTTTGCAGGAGAAGGGATGACAATAGAAAAATGGACGAGGTTAGTAGACCGAAGTCGAATATGGGAGTTCACGGTCAGCATATTGGATTAAATAATTTATGTAAATACGTCAAAAACCGGAGTATGATGACATATGCGAAATCAATTTCGGAATTTTGGAATTTGCTAAAAAAAGCCCTGTAATATTCAAATGCTTTTTCGATCTACTAATAATTTTCTTTTTATCCTTCATGTTCGAAGCATGTAACAGTTAGTTGTAAATCCAATTTTGATTCAATGTAATTTGTTGGAATGTGCTTAACGCAGCTAAAGCAACACTTCGTGGCTGCCTGGAGTAAATGGGTGTCCTCTCACATATTCACCAGGATAATTATTTGGAATAATATTATCCTGAGTTGTGAATGAGGACTAGCAAACGACAAAAAGATTCAAAAGCTACTAGTTATTAACTAGAAAACAGTCTTCGGTTAAAGGGTGTATAAAGATATGACAACAACAAAGAAAGAATTAAAACGGAAAGAAAACGAGGAGCGTTTGTCAAATGCAATAGCCACATTAGATACGATCTCCAAGAATATCAATATTCAAAGGAACATCCGGAATATGATAAAAGAGGTATACTTTGCGTTAAAAGATGAAAAGAGTGGAACTTTGTCTGTTCGGGCTGCAAACGCCATTAGCACGTTAGATACCGTTACTCAAAATCCCCAAATGCAATCACACATTAGGACTATGCTTTGGCAAGTAGTCTCGACACTAGAGAGTATAAGAGAATAAACCAAATTAGCGCGTTACGTCCGTATTTTTTACAGGCTTTAGTGGTGGGGGAAGTTTCTCGAGTTTATGAGTTGGGTTAGCAAGGTAATGTCTCGAAGCTCCTTCACCGCTCAGCACGATATTGCAGCTAACGCATCTATATCTTATTGCCAATTCGTTAATCTAACCATATAACTCGTGATACATGGCTAAAAAGGTGTGTATGCAAATACATCGGTTTATCTTAATTTGATAATTTCTCTATTGTCCGGAACACTTGACCGGATTTTTAGTCTATGATATACAGCACTGGCAATGTTTTCAGACTTAGACTTTTCACCATGATTAACAAGTACTCGCTTTGGTTTTATTCTCGACACAAAGTTTAGAATCTGATTAAAATCGCTATGGCCGCTGAAACCATCAATCTTGTGAGTTTGGCATCTTACTGGCACCACTTTAACCTTGCCACTCTTGTCTAACATGCTTACCTCTGTCATGGTGCCGTCAATGACTCTTCTTCCAAGTGTCCCATTAATTTGGTAAGACACGAACATAATCTTATTTTTTGGGGATGGAGCTATTTCTTTGAAGTATTCCACCGAAGGACCACCTTCAAGCATTCCTGAGGTCGCCATTATAATTGCAGGGCTCTCATCATTTAAAAGTTCGTCCCTTCTACTTAGCCCATTTACCTGAGTGAAATATTCGGATTCGAACGGATTAATACCTTGAGAAACCGATCTCCGCACATCATATCCAAGGTAATGAGCATATGACATATGTATGGCACTCGCTTCAGAAATCATGCCTTCAATATATATCGGAGATTCAATCAGCCGACCTTCGCGCATTTCCTTATCTATCACTAACATAATTTCCTGTGCCCTTCCGACTGCTGGAACAGGAATTAGGACTTTCCCCCCTTCCGTCAATGTCTTATTAATGCTCTGTGTAAAGGTTGCATAAACAACTGACTGATCAGGCATTATGTCAGTGCTGCTGCCATAAGTACTCTCTGTAATCAAGGTTTCAACTCTTGGATATATAGACAATGCGCTGTCCAGCAGCTGAGTCTTTGCGTATTTGTAGTCGCCGGAGTAAAGGATGTTATGCGCACCAGAGATATTGAGGTGCACAGTTGCGCTGCCCATTATGTGGCCTGCATTATTCAATGTAATTGTAATATCCGGAGAGATATCAGTCGGTTTTCCATATGGAAGCGTTATACAGTGTTTGATCGCCTCATTAACGTCCCTACCTTCGTACGTCAAGTATGTCCCATTACTCTTCGAAATTTTTATAGAATCCATTTGAAGAAGAGTCATCAAAGGTAACGTAGGCTCAGTACAGTAAATAGGACCACTGTACCCGTATTTGTATAAACTAGGTAAAAACCCCTGATGGTCGATATGCGCGTGGCTAATAACCACTGCATCAAGATCACTTAAGCTAAAATTAAACCAATCAAGTCTTGGGTAAGCATCTAATCCACGACTTTCACCTGGATTAATGCCGCAGTCCAACATTACCTTGCTTTCTGGAGTTACGACTATAAAACAGGACCTTCCAACCTGTTTAACGCCTCCCAGGCAAAATAGCATGACTTCTTTGTTCATCGACCATGACTGAGTCTGCCCACCACGACTATATGATTCAGCAGCGGCGTTCAGCTGATTATTTCCACTACCGTTCGAAGAACCGTTGTTTCCCTCTGCAAGTGGCGTCCTGAAAATCCTATTTCCTAACTCCTGTAGGAATATCGTCCGTTCCTTAGCCGAGCTCTTTAGGGTGGAATGGATAGTATTGAGGATGGCAGATGGTATATGTGGTGAAAGTCTAGTGTGAGCTACCCAGCCGGTGGATATAGCTATTTCCACTACTAATTCCGGGCTTACAACTTCTGGCTTGTTAACTTCTAGAACGACTTCACCTGTTGCATCATCGCAGAAGACAGCAGAAACCAAGACGTCTTTGGGCAGTAATTTGACAACGGCTTTCCGTGTTTCGTCCTCTGCTATTCTGATAGAAGGGTCAGTACGAATCACAAATCTCTTTTTCAGACTTTTAGATAGAGACGATAAGTAGTAGGTCAGTTCCGTAAGTGAGAATTTGGCATTTTTTGTATATAGTGCGATATTGGGACCTTCGAACTTGGCTGATGTAACTTGGGATTCTGTTGGAATTGATTGCAAAATAGTTTTTGCAACCTCACCTTCACTATCCGTAGTCAACTTTGCAGCATATGGATTCTCATTTTCTTTGTCCTTCTTTGGAATAATGGTCTGTACTAGATGCTTATGCTTCCTATTTTTACTGTTGTTGTCAATGCCGTTGGTGTCATTATTATTTTCATTGCTGTTGTTAGTAGCCTTATCTCTTGTTTGAGCATCATCGCTCTGCTTATCGACAAGCTTTCCTTGTTCCTCTACACGAGCTTTATTTAGTTTTTGACCTTCTCCCACGTCTCTTATTTATCCAGCTTTTTCGGTATTTTTTGCCTCACCCATAGCAACAAGATTGCATATCAAAGCGGCAGGAAATAGTGAACATTTAGACCGATGGTAAGCCAATTTGTATTAGGAGCCATCCATTAATATATTTTTAGGGTTGAAATCCTTAGCTTCTATAACCTTATCAATGGTCGTTATGCTATTCTAAGTTAGGAAAATTAACCCAACCATTGACAGAACCGTACGAATTCCAAACATTCCATTAATTTTCCGAGGCAACAATTTCATTCAGTGTTCGTATACAAGATACTCGAGATGATAATGTAACCGAAGGCAAGGTCAATGTGGCTTTGCTTATCGATTCCGGGAAGGTGCGTTTGAGGCAAGCCAGAGCCCAGTAATGTTCTTCAGACTTCTATGAGCTTACTCTCATCGAAAGACATTGAATTATACCAATTATATCTGAAGAAATCCAGACACCATTCATGGAATATACCGTTATCGACCCATAACCCACTGCTATAGAACATAGAATTCATGTCTGTCTCATGTTTCAGAGTAGGAAACATTACCGTTGCCTGATTTTCGCTTAAAACGACAGCCACTTGTATTTTATCCACCATTCTTCTCTCTACCACACCTTTCCTCATCAATTCTTGATAACCAGAATTTTTGAGAATCTCAGCTCTATTCTTAGGTACGATGGCGTTTTTCGAATATGTAATTAAATTTGACACCTTCATTTCCTAATTTTTGGCATGATGGCTCAATCAGATCTAAAGGGATTTGTGGCAGCATTCCATAAATATATTCAGACGACCGATTGAATAGCTGTTTCCATAGTTCAATAACAGCAACGAGGCCACTGACGTATTCGGAGTTATCTAATGCACCGATCCGGTGGATGAACTTCATAGGAATTTCGCCGAAGATGTGTTCGGAAAAATAACTTCTATTCCGTGAAAGAAATCCAAAGGTAGAAGTTTGAGTTATAATCGCGTTTCCGAACGTTGTTAAGGAAAATGTTCCTGCTGAATCTTTTTCGGTCAAACCCGGCATCCATTAGCCTGCTGAGATTCCGGTGTACTTCTTGCATGGTGACATTCAGATCCTTTGATAATTTCGCAAGCTTAGAATCGTGCTCGGTTAATTTGAAAAGAATTGAAAGTCTCTGCTCGCTGGCAAGCTCAAAAAATGTTTGCTGCGTATGCATCATGGAATCTGAGTTAGTAAGGGGAGGGTTTCGTGTATTGTGTGCCACTAGATAACTACAATAATGTTGGTGGAATTATGTTTTTCCCGTCCTAATTGCGATACTATAGCAGACCCCTAGATAAGCGTTGCAGACCGACGATGAAATACAGAAGCATAAGCCTGTAATGATTCTTTGCGTTTGCAGGTACCTGAGAAATGATACGAGCAAATATACTAATAAGAGGCACTACCGCTATTGCGCTTGCTCTCTTAGTCTAGTAGTCTAGAATGTATCTTACTGTTTCTTTATTTGTGCGAGTACGTCCTATTCTCTGTCAAGTCCGCGGGTAGGCTTTCTTATGAGTATGGTCCATCTATGAAATAGGGGTACCTAAGGATTTTAATGTAGTTGCCACATCTAGAAAAGTTACTGAGATGACAACTGTGGATATTTGGATGGTTTTGGCACCTTAGTGCGGCCACAACCATGGAAGCAACACAGCCATTACCACTATCGCTGTCATTACTAACGTAACCAAAGTTGGTGCATTCTTCAATGTGCTCGGCCTTGATCTTATTCTATTTTCAATTAGCGACTTATAAAATTGGCCTCCATCTAACGGACCTATTGGTAGTGCGTTGAAAATGCCTACGTTAAAATTGATAAACCACAACCAAAACAGCATATTAGCGACTAGGGGAAAAGCGGACCCTAACACATTTGAATGATATTCATGGGCCATCAGATCCGAATATGGAACTGAGCCTTGTGCCATGGTAGGAGGCAACAACAGTGCTATAGGATTGGAACCGAAGGCATTCTTGTATCTGCTTAATACCTGGGTCGGATCAGGTGCTACATCTGTTATCGTGATACCCAAGATCCCCCGACCTGCCTCTACGAATTGCGGTATAGGGACTGACCGGATTATCTGATGTCCAGCCTTGTCTTTCCATGCTATGTTAACGGTTTTGCCCAGATTTGACCTAAGAAACTTTCCTAAATCATCTGTACCGTGCACTTTCTGTCCCGCTACTGTCTCGATCACAGAGCCTTTCGACAACCCGATCGAACCCGCAAGAGTGTGGTCTCCTACTCCTACGACTACAACCCCAGATTGATGTATAATATTGGTTGAAATAGGAGTAAGGGTAGAGGTTATAAAGAATAGCGCAACCAAAGATACTACGGCAATTACCATATTGTTTAGTGGACCTGCAGTTAAGATTGCGCTTTTTTGCTTTAATGGAGTTCTTGATAACTCTTCCTGTGCGATATTAACAAAGGCCCCGATAGGGAATCCTAGAATTAGGACAATTCCTGTCGACTCTATTTTAATATTGTATACCCTAGCGACTATGCCATGACCTGCTTCGTGTATTATAATCGTAAGCACTAGTGCGATCCACCCGTATGTCCACGGTAGATATGGGTTCAATCCTGGGATAAGCAAGTTAGACTGCGGACCTACCTCACGCACTCCAGCCCTCACCGTCGCGTTTGAAAACAACGCAATCAATGACCCTACGATGAGAAATACTGCTAGTGCAGTTATAATGGGCATGAGATAAATATTAAATTTGGCATAGACTCTAGCTGCCTTTGTGTTTGCCACCTTCTCAAAAAAGTTCAAACCAAAGGGAGTATGAACTAGTATGAGCGGAAATTTCACTTCAGCTCGAACTCTGTTCTTATTTTCCTGCTGTCCCAAAAGTACAAGATAATATATATCGAACGTATTTAAATTAAATCATGCTATTTAGATTCCTATCACAAATCAAATTATATGTATAGAGAATGAAATTAACTGGACTTTGCTACAGAAAAATTATGACGGCCTACCTAGAGACGGCTGTGAAAGGTATACATGACTGTGAGGTTCTATGTTATCTTCTTTCTGGATGTCAATACCACTTTCCCCCAACTCTAGCACATATGCGTTGATATTCGATCCTACCTATGTGCAGCTTCGGTTATTCTATTGGCACTACAAATATCACATATGGTAAACATGAACATTCGACATATTCTCCACTGGTTCTTCGATGAAAATGCTCAATGGTTTATAACCCTTCAAAATGTAAGCGGCTTCTCGCTCGAGATGCTTCAATCCGAGCGATTACAAAACCTTTGCTGTTTTGATTAATTGATTAAGAACAGTTTATGCGAATATTCGAAGAAACAAAGAAACTACTCGAGTTCTACTACGTATCGGCTGATCGAACTTGAGAGATGCTCTCAAACACCTATCAAGTTAGATGCGAATCCCCTCATCCAAAAGATAAAACACAGGTAGGAAAAAATTCTTCACACAAGTACATCGCTTTTATTGATTTGCTACTTTATTATATCCTGATTAGACCTCATGTACCTAGATTTAGAATTGTTACAAGGAAGAGAAAACTCAGATGTAGCGATCAACTATGATTCAAAAAAGAAGATCGCCGAACCACCTCTAAATTTATTGTTTAACCCTTCTTTAGTTAGCAAGAAAGATGTTTGGGATATAGATATAAGTAAGCTTCTGGGAATTTTGCTAAATATTATTCACGCCTCCGGAAAAAAAGACCTTCGAGTATGCGGAATTGCAGCTTTATCTTCATCAATGATCCACCGTCTTAAAGTCGAAAGCATTTTTAGGCTAGAGAAGGTAGCTATGCAGAAGAAGACGATCATAGATCCTGTAACTCATGATCCTGTAACAGATCTTGATGCGATTCAGCTTCCATTCAGGTTCGAATCAACGTACCCCGTATCTTTAGAAGAACTTCTTCAAGTGTTAGAGAATATGATTTTCGAGATCTCAAACCCGGATTCGAGGAGAAAAAAACTTTCTATCGAACCAGTACAAAGTTTTGACTTTGATCAATTCTCACAGAAATTTGAACAAATAATACGAGAATATGAAGATAAGATTTTTGGTATCGTTAGTGCAGACCATGTGGTGATGTTTAGAATGCTTATTTCAAAAATGGGAGCATTAGAAGTTGCTAGGTACTTTATTGCCTTACTTTATCTTGTAACTAAAGGAAAAATCAATTTAGAACAGAATGAGGAATCTGGCGACATAAAAATTACGATCATGTGAGCATGTATGGGAATTAATAAATCCACCACTAGAATAGGTATGCGAAGTTGAGGAGTTTTCTTCCAACTGAGGAAATCACTGCGAGAATCGAAGCTGCATTGTATTCATCGGGTCGGCCCTTGTCAATTGATGAATTGGTAAGAGCATCTGGAACCAATTCAAAATCAAATACAAGGAAAGTCGTTAACGAATTAATTAAAAAAACGAAATCCGTTTTCACGGCCATAGAGATAACTGAATTAGCTGATGGAACATTCGTGCTTCAATTAAAACCTGGCTATACACCCCTAATCAGAAAATTTGCGCAGCGTCCGTTAATTCCAACATCGGCTCTTAAGACATTGTCGTACATTGCATATGAACAGCCGGTGACTTCGAAACGTCTCGTGCAGATTAGAGGAAGTCAGGTGTATGCCCATTTTAGAACCTTGAAGCAAATGGGATTCATCGAGCTCGAAAAACTCGGAAGGTCGAAAACATACCGAACTACAAAGAAGTTTCGAAGTTATTTTGGGGTAACAGACATTGAATCTTTAAGAAATTCGCTAGTATCGACGCTCGAGAATCAGGGTAAAAATAATAAACTATCACAGCGTAACAACCCAATGATCGTGGCAACAGCATCGCCGATAGAGGAAGCGGAAAGGTCTTAATAAGAGGAAGATACTTATGGCGATTACTTATGCGGAAGTCATTAGAAAACCTGGCCGGACGTAAAGCTTCTGGCGGTCGTCGAGTTGCCTCGAGAGCTAGACGGAAATTCGAACTCGACAGATATCCAAACGAGGCTATCGCTGGTACTACCATAACAACTACTAGGAGGACGAGAGGATATAACATAAAGACGGCCTTAAAAGCTGCAGAAACTGTGAATGTCTTAGATCCGAGTTCAAAAAAAATGACTAAATTGGCGATAGTACGTGTAACAAAGAATCCTGCAAACAAGGATTATGAGAGGAGAGGCGTGATTAGTAAAGGTGCACTGGTTGAAACAGAAGCCGGGACCGCAAGGGTAATCTCGCGTCCAGGTCAGGATGGCAGTGTTAATGCAATTCTAATAAAATAGTAAATTCAAGTTCTCATTATAGGGTTAATTTTCGGTACGGTTACGATCATCAAACAAAAAAGAAAGCCAGATATTTAATTGTTGGATGGATAGATATAGTGATTAGGCGTGCTTTCTATTCGGCCTTTGTATCCTCACCCGGCACTACTACTCGAAGAGAAAAGGACTGGAATAAAACGCACTTATTTGGTGATATCCGACCTACATATCGGACTTGAGGGTGAGCTGAACCTACGAGGAGTCATTTTTGACTCGAAATATTCTCTCAATACGATGCTTGAAGAGCTACGTGGCCTTATCAAATCAAATCAGTTGGACGGCGTAATATTACTCGGTGACGTAAAGAGCACCATACGATCCATAAGCAAACAAGAATGGTACCAAGTCCCGGAATTCTTCAGAATACTCTCTGGACACGCAAGTATTTACGTAGTTCCAGGTAATCATGATACCAATGTTCGCTTCTTAGTCCCGCAGAATATTAATATTATGAGCGTCAAAGGCATGGTGCTGGAGGGAACCTTGTTGGTGCACGGCCATACGATGCCATCCTCTGCTAGAGCATCGATAAAAAGAATAATAATGGGGCATATACATCCGGTCTTCTCGAGATGCAATAGCGTTCTCAACGGGCGACGGATATGGCTGTATCTTAAAGTGAGGAGAGAGACAATATTCCCTGGAACTGTAGGAACGCTCGACATCATAATCGTGCCCGCATTTAATAAGGACGTACCTGGGATGATGAATAAACGGGACGCTAAATCAATTTCGCCAATAATCAACAGGGCACTTCAGTCTAACGCGATTGAACAGGCACTGGCTGTAACACTGGATGGTTCAATACTTGCTGATGACGGTAACGTGGTGGCAAGGCTATTATCATGAACCTGCTTTGTACTAATGATAAGAATAACGACATCTAATTTCGACGAGCTGCTACTGTTCATAATTTAACATAATCCCGCATAAAAGTCAATGTTGGGGTATTTGTCATTAACCATTCAAGAGTTTTGATGAACGAATTCGCTGCTTCCAACGTAGTTAAGACAGGGACGCCCATCTCAACAGCTTTTCTTCTGATTTGATATTCGTCATACAACATTCCAACATACTTCTCAATTGTAGACGTTGAGGGGATATTTATAATAAAATTAATTTTGTGTTCAAACAGCAAATCTGAAATATTGGGTTTCCGGTCTGGCTCGCTAATCTTGTAAACCTCCTGGATATTATTGAAGTCATTATTTACCAGGAATTCAGCTGTATGCTCAGTTGCCATTATGTTGTATCCCATTCGTGAAATAAGTGAAATCAACGGCAACAATTTTTCCTTATTTTTCTGGCCCCCGATGGTAATTAGTGCTGAGCCGGACAACGGAAGCGCGTATCCTGCCGCGGTATACGCCTTAGACAATGCGTCGTAAAAACTGTTCCCAAAGCACGCTACTTCGCCTGTAGATTGCATTTCTACACTAAGCACTATGTCAGCTCCTTCAAGTTGCATAAAAGAAAATTGTGGGACTTTGATTCCGAATCCTGAAGTCTTTAACCAGAGGTCTTTCGCGTTTTTCGGAAGGGCGCTGCCAGTCATCGCCTTTGCAGCAATATTTATTAGATTTATTCCTACAAATTTTGACACAAAGGGCATTGACCTTGACGCTCGGATATTTGCTTCTATTACCAATACTTCATCGTCCTTGATGATATATTGAATGTTAAAAGGACCCCTAACATTCAACTCTCTACCAATTCGACTTGAATAATCCACTAATGTCTCAGTAGTTTTTCGGTCAAGTCTCCACGGCGGTATACACATAAGAGCATCCCCAGAATGTATACCCGCATTATCAATGTGTTCTATTATAGAACCTATCAGAACTTCATTGGTATCTCCTACAGCATCCACTTCCACTTCCGAGGCGTCCTGTAAAAATTTGCTGATAACTATTGGGTAATCAGGACTGACTCTTACGGCATCCGTCAAGAATTGCTCTAATTGTTTTTCCGCCCACACGATTTTCATGGCTACCCCGCTGAGAACATACGACGGTCTAACTAAAACAGGATAGCCGACAGTTTCTGCAAATTGTTTGGCTTTTGATATGCTAGTAAATTTTTTCCATGCGGGTTGCTTAATGTTCAATGAATCTAATAATTTTCCAAATTTTTCTCTATCCTCAGCTCTATCGACGTCATGACTCCTCGTACCAACTATATTAATTCCTTGTTTGGCTAGCTTGGGAGCGACGTTATTCGCCGTCTGTCCTCCAACACAAGTTACTATCCCAACTGGTTTCTCTTTTTCAAAAATGTCCATTATTCGTTCAAAGGTCAACTCTTCAAAGTACAATCTATCAGAAATGTCATAATCTGTAGAAACGGTTTCAGGATTGCAATTAATTATTGAAACATCAGGGACCCCATTTTCTTTCAGACCCCAGACTGTGTTTACTGTTCCCCAATCAAATTCCACGCTACTCCCGATCCGATAAGGGCCTGCGCCAAGTACGATGACGCTTCTCACAGATCCCGTTTCCACCAGGATGTCATCATTCTGGCCACCATATGTCAAATATAGGTAGTTTGTTTTTGCAGGCCACTCGGCAGCTAGTGTATCGATCTGCTTTACCACAGGTCTGATTCCAAACCTGTGTCTCAAACTCCTTATCTTTAGTTCGTCGATGCCTAGACATCTTCCAATTTGCTTATCTGAAAAACCAATATTCTTTGCTTCTTTGAGAATATCTTCATCAAAGTCAGATTGTTGTCGTAATCTATACTCCATATCAATTATGTTTTTAATTCGTATCAAAAACCATGGATCTATCGCTGATAGCATGTTTATTTTTTGTAAGTTCATCCCAGCTTTCATCGCTTTGACAACGTCAAATATAACCTCGTCAGTTGGATGGAGCAATGCTTGTTCCACTGTTTCTGTATTCTCCGTACTATCTTCCCCCCCTTCCTTTCTTTCATCTTCTTCTTCTCCCTGCACTGGAAACTTTGACACATTGGGTCTGCCTGCGGCTGACCCAATTTGTTCTCTCATCGAGATTTCGGCTGAAACATAGTTCTGACTTTTTTTGTCTTCATCAGGATTGGCGACAAGGCCATCTTTTCCTATTTCACACATCCTAATTGCTTTTTGTAATATTTCCTCGAAACTTAGTCCGATGGCCATCACTTCACCGACTGATTTCATTGTGCTTCCGAGTTTACGTTTCACGAGCTCAAATTTACGAAAATCCCATCGAGGCATTTTGAGGACTACGTAGTCTAATGAAGGTTCAAAACAAGCAGTTGTCGCCTTGGTAATACTGTTAATCAACTCCGGTAGAGAATATCCCAGTGAAATCTTTGCGGCCATATATGCAAGTGGGTATCCTGTCGCTTTACTGGCGAGCGCGGAAGATCTCGAAAGCCTTGCATTTATTTCTATAACGCAATACTTTGGAGACGTCGGATCAAGTCCAAACTGAACGTTGCATTCTCCAACAATCCCACAATAAGCCGTCGCACGCAGAGCTGCCGAACGTAATAAATGGTATTCAGAATTATTCAAGGTTTGCGATGGCGCTACGACGATATTATCCCCAGTATGCACACGCATCCCAAGGATGTTTTCCATATTGCAAACAATAACACTATTTCCTTTTCTATCTCGCATTACTTCGTATTCGATTTGTTTCCAGTCTCCGACATATCTCTCAATTAGGACTTGTCCAACCATACTGAGTGATAATCCACGCCGTACAATTTCTTGAAGTTCGTACTCGTTGTAAGCAACACCGCCCCCTCGTCCTGCTAGCGTATAAGCTACTCGAACGATAACTGGATAACCAATCGCTCTGGAAACTTTGGATGCAGTTTCTAAAGAGTATGCAGCGGCGCTGCGTAAAACAGGCACGCTACTTCTTATCATGGCGTCCTTGAATAGCTGCCTATCCTCAGTTATCTCGATCCCCTCTATTGAAGTCCCCAGAATGTTGATCCCATATTTTTTCAGTATTCCACGCTTGTGAATCGCAACGCCGCAATTGAGTGCAGTCTGTCCTCCGAAGCCTAGCATTATGGAATCTGGCAGCTCAGCTTCAATGATTTTTTCAACGTAACAGGCGTTAATTGGTAGTAGGTATACTCTGTCTGCAAACCTTGTGTCTGTCTGTATGGTCGCAATATTGGGATTAATTAGGACGCTTTTGATGCCATCTTCTTTTAAAGCCTTGAGGCATTGTGAACCGGAGTAGTCAAAATAACGGTCAGTATGTCTGACTCTCGCCGGCTTCTCCGATTTTAATTGCCCCGCTTCCGAGAACAAGAACTTTTTTTATTGTTTCATGTTTTGGCAAATTTCCTCCTCTTTGGTTTTTTTCTTCCTCGCCACAGACATCTTCACTTTTGGATTGCTCTTATTATTATCATTGTTGCTTTCAGTTGTTCGGGCAGATGATGACCTTCTGCTGAAATCGTCAAGTAATTCTTTGAATCTATCAAAAACAAATATACAGTCATAAGGTCCTGGAGACGCCTCTGGATGAAATTGCACTGCAATTATCGGTTTTGATTCATGCTCAATTCCCTCTACTGTGTGGTCATCTACATTTGAAAACCATACCTTAAAGCCCGTACCGTTTAGGCTCTTAGGCTCAATTCCATAACCATGATTCTGGCTAGTGATATAAGTACGATTACTTCGTAAATCTATGCACGGTTTATTCTGTCCTCGATGACCGAATTTTAACTTGTAGGTATCGGCTCCTGCTGCCAATGCTAGAATCTGGTGTCCAAGACAAATTCCCAAAGTCGGGACTGATGCCTTGATAAGCTCGCTTGCAGTTTTGATTGCAGTTTTGCAAACCTTTGGATCCCCAGGGCCATTACTAATTACTATGCCCTTTGGTTTGTGTAACATCACTTCATCAAAAGATGAATCCCACGGGAGACTTACGACCCTGAAACCTATCCGGAGAATATTACGTATAATGCTGTTTTTTGTGCCGGTATCCAATAGTACAAGGGTATCCCTTGCTTTATCGCCATACACGCGAGGAGTATTTGTCGAAACTTCAGGCATAAAATTTTGTTGAACGTACGTTTGGTTTTTTATAAGGCCAGACAATCTTTCGCGTACGTCAATTTCTGAGTTAGTCGCCGCGCCTTCTTGGACAGCCCAAGTGCTGATGGCACCCATCATCACTCCATTAATTCTCAGTTTCTTCGTAAGTTCTCGAGTATCTATATTACATATTCCTGGAATCCTTTGTTCGTATAACCATTCATCAAGCGTTTTGACACAACTCCAGTGACTTGCTACGACCGATAGATCATGAATTATTAAGCCTCTAATTTGGATTCTATCAGATTCAAAGAACCTAGGCAATCCAAATTCGTCAGTGTCTTCGATACTCGGAACACCGTAATTTCCAATTAGTGGATAAGTTAGACATAATATTTGACCGCGATATGAAGGGTCTGTAAGTGTTTCCGTGTAGCCAACCATACCCGTGTTAAAAACGACTTCGCCAGCAATATCAGCAGGATACCCGAAACCAATCCCGTCGAATGTGCTGCCGTCCTCTATCATGAGCTTGCCTTGGTCTCCGAAGTACGACCGACGAAGTGTTGGAATTTTTGATCCTTAGCAAACTCTTCGGGACTACAAATTTAAGTTTTGCTCCTGATCCGAATTTCGTTGTTAAAGCGCCCAATCGTTCACAACATTAGTCAGATAAAACATGTCATAGAAGCTCTCCTGCGTCAGTAGGCAAACCCAATTCGCTGACATCTTATGTCAGATCCTTGTATCCAAGGTAGTTAGGACTGGCTTGGCGGAGCGTTCAAGCATTAACTAAATATATACTGGCTTGATTTACCCACTTGGATGCCAAAAAAAGCCAGGCGGCAACAGAACGTCAAGAATAGCAAGTTTACATTTTCCAAATATAAATATGCCATAATGATTTTTGGGGGTATCGCAGTAATTGTCGTAATAGCCGGCTATTTTGGAATACGCTCTTTGATTCCTGTGAATGGTAATACTCCGGCTTTTGCTCCTCCGATAAATACATTTATGAAAGCAAGTCATTCTCCTCAAACGGGCTGGCTGTTCACCAGCCAATCTACCGCAGCTTCACGAAGTAATGGCATGGGAGCAGGATTTAACAGCCCGACGATTTTCTTAAAATATGGTGCGCTTGACTCGATCCATTTAATCAACGAGGATGCCGATACACGCTCACTCCATAACCTGAATATAGATACATTTAACGTACATACTAAAAGCCTGGGGTATTTTGAAAGTCAGTCCCTCACGTTCATTGCAAATAAAATTGGCACATTTGTTTACTACTGCAACATACATCCGGAGATGAGAGGCCTAATAAAGGTCGAGCAGTGATCTCTCTTATCTTAACTATCAGAATTCATTGATGTAACTGAATTCTATCATATTCTAGACATCTCTCATTTCAACCAATCTATCGGGATATCCTGGTATACACCGTTAGGTAGAACGCGTCTAATAGATATGGGCAGTGCTTTAGCATATAATTCCGCTGTTGCTAGAGAGATTGAATCTCTTACCTCATGGGGGACTCTAATAAACGCCGGCGCTCCCAAAGAAAGTTGTAAAGATCTAGCACCCGTGATCCTTGCCTTTTCAAACCTCGTAATGCGTGCTGGTCCGATTAGAATCTGATTGCCATTAGGCATGATCTCCTTGAGTTCGAATTCAACTTCAGCATAAGTCACAACTTCATCTTCAGGTCGGCCCGATTTCTTGACTGGAGTATCTCCTAATTGTACCCGAGCTTTTTCGAGTGTAGCATCATGTTTGATGGCTATTTTTTTCGTAGTCGTGGAGACATCTCGCCGGCTACGGCTCTTTTTCGGAGCAGAGTTTATCCCCTTATCAGTTTTAGTTTTAAACTTTTTGGAAGAGGTCTTTTGATTTGAAGAATGTTTAACCACCAAGAATGTTCCAAAAGATAACAATTATATAATTAAATGTTGCGAAATCTACAATGTCCAGTAAATTAAACCTTCCCATTTCAGGCAGTTTGGGTTAAGGTGAAATAGGTTCAGCACGGTTTCAAGGATACCTCTTAATATAGAGATATCAAATAAGGGAGTCGTCGAGTGCGAGATTATTCGCCATCTTTCCCCGATCACAACTAAGATCATTTTAAAGGGTTTGCCTTTGAAGGATAGGATTCATAAGCTGAGAGAAAATTTAGTATATATAGAGACCGGGTTAACGATAGGAGCAGAGAAACAACGATCTCGGTTTAGACGTGGCGAGATGGCCTACTTAACGTCTAACGGTTCCTTATGTATTTTCGTTAAAGATTCTGCACCAATATCTGCTATGAATCCGATAGGTGTAGTTAGATCCAACCTGCATTTAGTAGAAACGGCGCAAACAGGGGACGTAATGACACTACGGCATATTAATTAAACTTGCTCAATCAGCTGATATACTCTATGGCCGCTATAACCCCCAACACTTTTAACTATGCCTTTTGCTTCGAGTGATTTGATATATGCGTTAGCTACAGAAATTTTTACGCCCGCAGCTCTTGCCACACCATGAATCGTAATAGCTTTCATGCTCTGTATAGCTCTCCTGCCTTGTGAATCCTCCACCAAAACCGATAGCTTTTGTTTTTGCTGGACTTTTCCTAAAGCCTTCTTGGTTTCTTCCTTCTTTACAGGTTTACCGCCGTCATGACCAGAAGACGGAGAACCTTTTTCAGATCCCAGAGGTTTTTTCTTACTGCCGCCCATGCTAACTGTACAGATTTGTCGCATTTTATAAGTTGTGCTCCATGTCCTTTACCAAACTTTTCGGACGCCCTAAGTTAATTAGTTAGTTTTAGGTTAACAGCACTGGTAATCCAATTTAAAACAATAATGCATTAAAGATCAAGCGTCTTTATTACTGGGCAACAAGTCGGTCCAAAAGATATATGAATTGATCAAGTTTTTCTCTTGGGACTACTGCCCCACATGCTTTTTCGTGTCCTCCACCACTTCCCCCTACCTCTGAACTAATCTGATTTACCACTCTCCCTAGATGCACTTTACAGGATTTGTTGCCACGGATAGAAAAAATATAGGAATCAATCTCGTCTTTTAACTTATAGACCATTGCAACTGGTTTTTCTGAGATACCCAAAACAAAGTTGACAATCATACTGGCAGATAGTGCCGAATTATTTTGCGCATACGCAATGTTGTCGGATTTAGTTATAGATCCTTCTATTTTCCTAATAGCATCAGAAACCTTTCGGGCGTATCTTTCTGCTATGGAGAAACCACCTTCTATATCGTGAGGGTATTTCATACCTGAAAGGAAATTGACAAGCTCAATCAGAAATTCGTCATCATGCTGTTTAGCGGAGATCATATAGGAAAGGACAGTAGATTCCAACATTAGAAATTGCCTATCATATCGCGATACGATGGCAGAAGCGATAGGCTTATTTTCCATATAGTCGGTCAATGAACTAGCAGCTGCAAAAAAAGCCGCATGTGGCTTTAATTTCTTTTTGAATTTATTGTATATTTGTACACTGCTGCATTCTTCAACAGAGTGGATCAGCAATACTCCTTTTTTCTTGAGTGCGATAATGGTCTCTAGATTTAGGTCATGATGATCAATATATATGACCTTAGCGCCATTTGAGATAATTTTACCCACTATATCTATAAATTCTCCCTCATTTTTTTTACTCAAGCCCAAGTCGCTAACAAAAATTCGATCTAGTTTGGGTAAAAAGTCGGCAGCAGCCAGTTTATCGAGGGTAGAGATAATATTAGGGTAATCGACTAAGATGATAGTCTTAGCATTAAACGCTGCCTTGATCAATACAGCAGATAATATACCATCGACATCTTCTTTATGTGACAGGCACGCCGTTATAGACATCTTTTGGTTTCATACAAAAACTAAATTTAAGTTGTGCGTACGAAAAGCGTCTATTACTAACGTACTCTTAGTTTCATTGTTTATTGATAATGCTTATTTGCAGCCAAGATAAAAAAATCTTCCCTCCTAAGAGGCATAGTTTGAATTCTAGGGCAATATAGACGTGCACGGGTCGATACTGCGATGAAGTAGGCGTATGGTTTGAGCCAAATGTCGTGATATAATACCTCGCCTCGGAAATAGCCCTCAACCCGTTCCAAACTGCCCGGAGAACTATTTACTGAAAGATATGGTCTCGCACTCAGAATTGAGCAGTTCGACAAGGATCTGGAAGCGCCCGCCGACGTAGACGATAGTCTCTACGGGAAGACGGCAGATTAAAACATCGGACCTAAACAATATATAGATAACAAGAAGAATGTATCCCTGACCTTGGAATTCATGATCGGCCTGTCTTTCCTATCAACGGTTTGACTTTTATCGTTAGCTTAAAACTTGTCAAAATATCTTTACATCTGTTACGGATGGTAACTTCAGTCACTCCGGCCAAGCTTGATAAATCTATCTGTAGAAGATTGACGCCCAGTAGTATTGCAGCTAGATAAATATATGCTGCGGCCAGCCCGTTTGGGGATTTGCCATCTGCAAGAAGGTGATTGTTGGACTTGTGAGCTATCTCAATCGCTAGTCTCTCTACCTTGGCTTCAATTTTTGCCATGTTTGCAAGTTTGGCTATGTAATGATCAATTGTAAGCGTTACAGGGATTGGAAGTGACGTTATTGTGGTCGTTGCGGCTGCTGAAATTAATACTGATTCGGTGCCTACAGCGGCTTTTGCCATAGCCGGGAAATGACTAGGCAATGACGTAGAGAGCTGCGTGGGTTGTTCTGTAAAGACGCCCATCTCCATAACCATCATCCTATAGTATTTAGAAGCTAGTTTTAGGCTAGACCTATCCTTCTGAGTAATGCCAGTTGCTTCCACTATTTCTTCCAACGACCTCACTACAGAGCACCTTTTACAGGCTAGATAAATTGTTGCTGCCGCCATGGAGTTGATAGATTTTCCTTTTGCCCCACTCCTGCTCTCAAAATTTCGATAGATCATCGCTGCAGTTTCTACCAGTATCTTCGGAAAACACATCGCTGAACAAGTTTCGTTAATCCTGGATAAGACGTTTGAGAGTCTTCTCTGTTTCGGGGAAGCTACTCTTATCCTTGAATGCCATTTCCTCATGCTATTCATCCGTTCTGCCATTTGGCAGTCAATTGATTTGCCGCTGTAATCCTTCGTACCTAAACCAATCTCGGTTCTTAAACCGTAATCATGTAATGAAAGGCTTGTATATCCGCTAGCACGTGTATTCTTTGACCTTTCTTCAAAGTCAGAGGAGTTGCTTTCAGGACCATAATCGTCGACCTGATCCATGACTACACAACCACATTTTTGGCAAATGTATTCACCTATGTTGTAATCAAGAATGAGCCCAGATTCGCACTCAGGACACTGCGTATAGTATTCTGTTGAATTCAAATCTATATCACTTTGTCATCGTGTTAGGTATCGATATGATTCGCATTCCTGACCTTCTGGTCATAAGGTCAAATTTTGACCTGTCGAGAAATTTGTTTTGCAAATTCAAACCCCTTCTATTGACAATCTTACTCATATTACCTAAATTATTGAACATTTTTCGGTTGCTTAGGTCATAAAAAATAAGCCTGGTTAGATGAGGAAAATATTTCTGGATCAACACACCCGTTCAGGAGTAGGAGAGAATTATTCTATTTATTTAGGATGGTCATAACAATTTACCATAATTGGAAATATTTCTAGTCCCTGCTATCAGCTACGGAATAATCTGATTTAGATTTGACATGAGAAAGATAATAAGTCAAATTCTGGATGAAAAAACATTTTTGTCTTTGATATATTATAAAAATTGACAATCAGGCTTATTATCTGACAGATACATCTAAAACATGAAAGAATCTAGCGACGAAATGAAATGTACGAAAATTACCGTATACGGAAGATGTAGGGGAAAGCGGGTTGTCTAGAAGACTTGCAATCTTTGCTTTTTGGTTTCTAGGATTTGGCATAGGCTTTCTTGGATATCTATCCCTTCCAAGCATCGCGCAATGGTTTGCTATGTCCATACCAAATTTCCTGAACCAAGCAGTAATTGGGGCGCTAATAGCAGGAGTTGTCGGATCAGCAGTTAGTACGTTTTCAATAGTAACTTGGGCTAATAGAAGCGCGGCGGTTTAACTCCACTTCTAGTTATCTAGCAGTTCGCAGTCCCATAGGCCCTTCTTCTTAACTGCTAGCAAATATTAAGGGAGAGCATTGAACCGAATTAATGGAATCGAATTCAACTTGGATGTTTTTTGAATTAGTCGAAACAGAACATGCAGTAAAGCAATCAGCGTTTAAAAAAGACGGAGAAAAATTATCTGTCCCCCTAAGATCGATTTGGAATACCTCAAGTTTTATTATAAGCAAGCCGTACTTTCCACAGTCCGAGAGAAGTATGTGGATATCCCCACCACCTCTTCAGAGATATCCTTAGGGCCATAACACTTCTTATCGTTACCCCCTAAAGCCGGTACTTGTCCAAAGAATTTGTGCTAATACATTGATCATATCATTATAATGATGTGTGGAAGAGGACTTCTGAGATTCGAATCAAGGCCATCGATCAGACGGTTTTGTAGGGACTGTGGGATAAAGACTGACTAGGTTGAAATCAAAACAAGGCAGATGCGTATCAGGCAGGAGAAAAGAGTGCGACATTGAACCACCTTTTTTCATCGACAAAATTTCTCTTTAGTATAAATTGGCTGTCCTCAGCCAATTGTTTTATTTCCTCTGCAGAATACTTGTACGAATTTTCAGTGTGGATAGTCTCATTTTTATCAAAGCTGAAGGTCTGACCTAATCTGCCAACATATACCTGCTGATCTTTAGTCGATACTAGATGCATTTCGACCCTTTTGTAAAAAGAATTGTAGAAAGCTTGGTGAACGAAGCAATCGAGATTAAACTCTCCTCCTAATTCTCTATTTATTCGAGTCAATAGATTTAAGTTAAATCTCGCTGTTATACCCTCCTTGTCATTATAAGCTGCCTCCAGAACGTTTTTGTTCTTTTGAAGATCGATACCAAGTAAGAGATCATCGTTCGTCTCCATTTTACTTCTTAAATTTGTGAGGAAAGCTACAGATTCTTTTGGTTCAAAATTCCCGATGCTAGATCCTAGGAAAATTATCAACTTTTTGTCAGGGATTTTGCGATCGGCGGCAATCAAACTATTTGCTTTATCAATGCCATCAATATAATCTGAGGAAATTCCTATCGTTCGAAGACCAGAAAAGTCGGCAGAAAGGTTATATATTGTTTCACGCAGCATCGCCTGGGAGACGTCCACAGGAAAATAATATAAACTCGGCTGTCTTAAGAGAACCTTTTGCAAAAGGATTCTCGTTTTACTCGAACTGCCGCTTCCAAGTTCAATAACACTTATTTTTTTCTTGCCATGCATCCAGACCATTTCTGTAGAATATTGTCTTAATATCGCTGCCTCCGTTCGCCAAGGGTAATACTCTGGTTGACGACAAATTGCCTCAAAGAGCTGCGATCCCGCACTATCATAAAGATACTTTGGATTAACTCGCTTCTGATCCCTGGTTCCTAGTCCGTCTTTAATGTTTCGAACGAAGCCTTCGTCTAACTGTGGTTCACTTGTATTATACATTAGGATTCATGTGGCACCTGTCGCGACGACTCCAGGAATGGCTGTGAAATAAATCATGCGATAGCTAATACAGCCTGTCAAAGTATTTAATAATAATCTATCCTTCTTCCGATTCGCCCAAGATCACTATGCCTGTGCCTATTCCGCAATAAGACATCGCTAAGCTTGATCGCTAGTAATAATTTGGCCTTGTCTGCGTAGGTCGATAAAAGTAGTGTACCTAACACTTATGGGTCGTAAGGTTATTGACCCATTGTCCTAGTACTTGTGTATTATGCGGAAGCTTTTTCTTGTACATGCTAACTAAGAGATTTCATTGTAACTAGTGAGTACTGACGATGAACTAGTGGTGCAACTGATATGCTCGAGATGTATAAATGATTGAGAGGAAAGAGACAGAGAGAACATGATAGAACGCTTTCCATAAACATCGCAGGTATGGAGCTGCGTAATCCCACTATGCTTGCTTCTGGTTTTTTAGGTATTTCTCAAGCTATTTTCAACAGGCTTTACAACGCAGATGTTGGGGCGATAGTGAGCAAATCAATTAGCTCCAAGCCCATAGAGGGTTATAGAAATCCTACTGTAGTATGTTTGGAAGGTGGTAGTTATCTGAATGCTGTGGGTCTTGCCAACCCGGGAGCAGATGTATTTTCGAGGGAAATCGCGTCCAACCCATATGTTCCGATAATAGTCAGTTTGGTTGGTTCATCTCATGACGATTTTCCGCCAATGATAAATAAATTTGATGACCTAAACATTCTTGGATACGAAATTAATCTCTCATGTCCTCATGTAGCCAAAATGGGCATGGAGGTAGGAGATGATCCAGATATGGTGACCAAGGTTGTAAAGACTGTAAAATCTCATACACTCAAGCCGGTTGTCGTTAAAGTTGGCCTTGGAAATGTAGACCTACTTGATATTGCAAGGGCTGCAAATGATGCAGGGGCTAATGCGATTACAGCAATCAATACAATTCGTGCCATGACTATCAACATTGAAAGTGGAATCCCGGTGCTGAGTAATAAAATTGGCGGCCTGTCAGGCAAATCAGTGAAACCCGTTGCCATTAGATGTGTTTATGAAATTTCTAAAAATGTCGCATTACCGGTAATTGGTTGTGGTGGAATTTTCAGCTGGGAAGATGCTGTCGAGTTCATGCTCGCAGGGGCATCAGCAATACAGCTTGGTAGTGTGATTGGTTATGAAGGATTTGGGGCATTCCAGAGAATCTGTCTGGGTCTTAAAAGATACTTAGATAGGAAGGGAATGAAGAACCTCACGGAGTTAGTAGGACTTGCCCATAAATATTAACATTTTAAGAAGCGTGTTTATTGAACGGGTGCAAAATGAAACAGCTAGTGTCAAGACAATCCTCTTTAAGGATAAAGTCTCTTCCAAGGCTGAACCCGGCCAATTCCTAATGGTCTGGATACCGGGGGTCGAAGAGCTACCGATGAGCGTTATGGTTGCCGACAAGGAACATACCGCCGCGATCACAATACGCAGAAAAGGAATTGGGTCGACAGCGCTGTTCAATAAACGAATTGGTGAGATGCTTGGGATTCGTGGGCCTTATGGCAACAATTTCAAGATTGCCCCAAGTGCAAGAACGGTACTATTGGTTGGCGGAGGAACAGGACTTGTACCTTTAATTAGACTAGCCGCAAAACTGAACGAAACGAGAATTTGTTGCACACTGATAATTGGGGCAAGTTCAAAAAGAGAAGTATTTTTTGAAAATACAGCCGATGCTGTTCTGAGTGATACTAAACACAAAATAATAGTCAGTACAGAAAACGGTGATTATGGAATTAAAGGAAATGCGACTGATGCTATGACTCAAGTTCTTAAACAGGAAACGTTCGATACTGTGTATACATGTGGTCCGGAATTAATGATGAAAAAAGTTTTAGATATTGCTTCTGCGTATTCCCTACCTATTCAAGCCAGTCTTGAACGACATATGAAATGTGGAATAGGGATTTGTGCAAGTTGTTGTATTGAAGATAAACTCGTTTGTAAAGATGGTACTGTATTCTGTGAAAAGCAGTTATCTAAAATGAATGAATTCGGCATTTTTTACAGGGACAAAACTGGACGAAAAATTGTATACTGAAGTACCGGTATCTATCTTTTTATTGTTTCATAGTTATTATTCTCATGACGCCTTCGGCAGAGTTTCGTGGACAACCCCAGAAATGTTGGTGACCACCTAACTGGTATGGCCGGGTCCGTTCTCTGGATAAAGCATCAGGGAGTGGCATGCAGAGATAGCTTAGCTTTGCAACGATTGCGGTCAAAATTAATCTTGCACTCTTGGAGCAAGATAGAAGTGAATTCTCCCTACGTTAGCCATTCTAAATTCCAACCTCAGTGGCATTTTAGTTGAATATTCCGCCGCAATTGATCCTCCTGCTCCACTTACGGCTTTTGTGATTTTCGTCAAATAGTCGAGGCTGTATGTTGCTTTGCTATTTTCTTTCACCTCAAGCTCTTCTAGACCCACGCTTTCGGATTCCAAAATTATGTCCGCTTCACCTGAATCTCCCTTACCTGAGAATTCTACGCGCTTGGATTCCGATTCTATCGAAATGTACTCAGACACCACCTGCACGTCCGATAGAACTTTATCAAATGCAACCGCATTTAACACCAGCTTGGAATTGAAATTTAACTTTGGTAATGGAGTCGAACTCGCAGAACTCTCGATGAGCCTTATTTTATATTCTCTTCTATACCCATTATACATTTTAATATGCAACATGCTGTCTTCCCCCATACTTACCTCTATTGCGTCCCTCTTATCAGCTCGCTTGATCAATTTTGATAGTTCGTCGACCCTTACACCAAACTTTACTGAATCATCACATTCGTATCCCTCGAAGGTGGAATTAGGCCAATGAATATCTATAAGGGCCACGTGAGACGGGTCCATCCCCCTGAATGAAATTCCCTCCACTGTAGCTTCAAAAGTTGCTTCGTCAACTAAAGTAGAGATAGCAGATACAATAACCTTCCATTCATCTGGCGATCTTGTCTTAGCTACGAATACCAAACCAATTCTATCTTGTGGCTCTCACTTTCGGATTTTAAACATTGCTGTGCTAAAAACAGGCAATCAAGTCATGAGCGAGCCTGCCCTGCGGACGACGAACGCTTGAGAGGGCGAAAAGTTACAAGCACAAAAATGACAGGATACAATTAACCATAATTTCTCCAAGTATGGCTGCATTTTGTACAGCGATAAAATTGAGTGGTGGGTTCGTCAGCAGATCTTGTCTGAAGCATCCACCAAAATGCTATATCATTTCCACATCTTGGACAATCAATCGTTGTTGCTGGCAATGCATCCAATCCCTTCTCGGCCTCCAGGATATTGAGAGAGCTTTGGGAGGAGCTATCTGCATTCCGAATCAAGTTCCCTTTTACTTGCGTTATTTCTTCTTCTCTCTCCACAATAAGACCACATTTTGGACACGAGAGGATGCCTTCTTCAATTTTCGGTTTCATGCGTCTTTCACATTTAGGACAAAACTTCACGAGGTTACACCTAAGCTGAATATTTCTTTAAGGCATCCTTTATTACGCTATTAAGCAATTTAATGTTCTCAGAAGCAGACAGGCAGGCATCTTGAAACGCTTCCATTGACACCTTCTTCTTGGTTACCACTCTAATGAGGTAATCCTTGATTAGGGGATGCTTCAGAACTACACCAGCAAATTCAACATTCTTCTCTTTAAGAAGTTCATGCTGTACGATGTACATCACGGAAATGTCTTCGTCCTGGAGTTTTAGTTCGATCTCACGATCTTTCATATCGACAATTTCTGCAAGCATCAGTCAGACAACTACTTATTGAGGATATAAATGATACCATGAAGGCATCATTTTGAGAGACAGACAGAGTAGCATTACAAATGTCATCCTGAACAAAACTCACCATGATAATAAAACGAAAAAAGGTGAACCGATCACTCTGGATTTGAGTTTTAAAATTGACGGAAATATCCGAGAGGTTTTTAATCCAAAGATGTGGGAGACAGCGTACGATAAGCACGATAACGTATTCAGGATGCGTATTTCCGTCGCGCTGAAAGCAAAAAGAAGAAAGATCTTCCTAACCAAGATTACAAGAAAGGCACCGATGTTCTGGACACGTAGCCCAAAGATCCCATTCCGAATATGGGTATCGATTATTAGAGATGATACTCCGTTTTATCCCGTCACAATTGAGGAGGCAAAATCATTATTATTTGATGTCAATAAAATATTCAAGATAGACACGAATATTCTTAATCACGGGAACCACACAATCTACGCCGATATCAAAGTTTCTTGGGGGAGGCATCACTATACCGAACCCGAAGAAATCTCAATTGTTTCGAACACCATAGATTTGCATATCGAAGACTAACATATTCCGTCTATAAAGATGATCACTCTGTGCCATAAAAGACGTCCCGTCAATTTCAGAAATGTGTTATAATAGGTAGCATCAAAAGACTAGCCGGGATATTTCGCGGTGTCTTCCTGAATTAGATGACAACTGTTTTCGCTAGAACTTTATACTTCTGCGCCATAGGTGTTACCCTTGATATCGGGATAATCTCGAGCAAGGACTTGTTAGGAGAGCATCTGTTAGATAAAGGAGAAGAAGTTTATACAAAAGTTCATTAATAGACTGAATTTCTTAAATGACATCTACATCATGAGGATGGCTCTCAGTGTAACCTGCTGGTGTGATCTTGATAAACTCGGCGTTACTTTGCATTTCAGGGATCGTTTTTGCGCCGCAATAACTTAGCCCGGACTTTATCCCTCCCACAACTTGCCTAATAATCTCAACTACGCTCCCCTTGTACGGAACCATCGCTTCAACGCCTTCTGGCACATAATCATTTAGATCATCTGCATCTGCTGTTTGGCCCCCTTCTTCTCTATATTTTCTGCCTAGTGACGCATAAAAAGAAGCCATTCCCCTATACATTTTATATTTTTTTCCGTTCTTGACGATTGTCTTCCCGGGACTCTCATCGGTTCCACCAAATAAGCTTCCCACCATGACCGTAGATGCCCCTGCTGCGAGTGCCTTCGTTGAATCGCCAGAGGTTCGTATTCCTCCATCGGAAATTATTGGAACGTTATACTCTTTTGCAACCTTAATACTATCCATTACTGCCGTTAACTGGGGAACGCCAGAGCCTGTAATCACCCTCGTAATGCAGATGGATCCGGATCCTACTCCAACTTTCACTGCATCAACACCAGCTTTGATCAAGTCTCTAGTTCCTTCGCCTGTCGCAATATTTCCGGCTATTAATTCGCAATATGGAAATGCCTTCTTAATCATATGCACTGCATTAATCGCATTGTCGCTGTGACCATGTGCAATATCAACGACAATCACATCAGAGCCAGCTTCCAGGAGCGATTCGGTGCGTTCTAAATAATCACCTTTTACACCTACCGCGGCGCCAACGAGTAATCTACCCTTTTTATCTTTAGAAGCGTATGGATATTGCTCCATTTTTAATATATCTTTGCTCGTAATAAGACCGACGATCCGCCGTGTCGCATCAACAACCGGCAGCTTTTCGATTCTGTGATTGTGCAGGATTTTCTTGGCTTGTTCTATAGTGGTGCCCTCCTTCGCTGTAATCACATCCTTGCTCATCAAGTCCGCAACGTTTCTGCTACTATTCTTTTCCAATGTGATATCTCGTTGCGTAATGATGCCGGCAAGTCTTTTTCCGTCTTCTTCTACGAGAAGTCCTGATACCCCATAATCTGTCATCATTTTTTTTGCATCCTTTACGCTCGTAGTCTCCTTAATAGTATAAGGTTGCTCGATAACGACTGATTCAGAACGCTTCACTTTGAGAATTTCATCTACTTGATCTTCGATTGTCATGAACCTGTGAACAATCCCGATTCCACCTTCCCTCGCGAGCGAAATGGCCATCCCAGCTTCTGTAATGGTGTCCATATTGGCGCTGATCAATGGGATATTCAGCGAAATATTAGTAGAAAGTCTAGTTCTAAGATCTGTCTGAGATCTTGATATGACTGCAGATCTTTTAGGGACTAGGAGAACGTCGTCAAACGTTAGCCCGTCTTTGAATTGCAAATTTTCCTTGATATGGTGGTGGCTTGTAGCGTTATAAGCCTTCCTGTCGAGAGCGCTCAACCCTCAATTTCAATTAGCATTATAGTGTTGGGATATGTTATTTGCAAATTGGATTATGTTTGGAATTTCTAACATGGTATTTCTTCATCAGAATTATATCCCAAAACCAACAGATTAAAATATTATCATAAGTGTCGTTTATAGGAGGACCCGACGCTCGTTGAAATCGCAGAAGTGTAATATTGCAATATTTGATACCTTTAAGACTCGAAGCAACAAGATTACTGGGGAGGCAAGAAGGCAGCGAGGAATAATAGCTCATCTTGCGACAGAGCGGAGCCCGGAGCTACGAACAAGGACTTCTATAGCACATATTATTGCCGATAGACACGGCATTTTATGGCAAAACATATACTCTGGAATTTTCAGAGATCTTGACGAAGTGTTAATCCCATCAGGTGTTGTCGTCGAAGGGGGTAGATTGCCGTTGCGACGCGGTCCCAAAGCTTTGCAGATGGAGGGTGTCCCATTCTATGAATTGAGCGAAACAGGGCTTCTTGTTGCTTCTTCTATTGAAGAGATAGGTCCTAGCAGAACGAAAATGTTAGAGTCATATGTTAGATCTCTTCCAAGTGGTACTCCTGACTACGAAATAATGCGGGAAGGGATTTTATTGCTAATCAGATTCTTTCCATCTTTCGCATGCAAAATTATCAATGAGTATGTCCGTGCGTATACCCTAGGTTCAATCGAAGGTATTACTCCGATGGATATCAGTAAACTGCGTTCGGTGATTTCAGCTCAGATCGGACTAGAAAAGGAACTTATAGAGTCTTTTGATCGGCTGCAATCCGATCAAAAGGCAACTATTAGCAGGTTTATCAATCTCATCAGCTGATGAATCACTACTGACCTCTATAACCACATCCAACACATTGATATTTATTTAACTTTCCTTTACACTGTTCGCAACGCCAAATTTTTTTCAGTTTTACACTTAGGACAAGTAAAATTTTCTGATAGCTCGCCTGGACGCACTTCGCCACACGCGGTGCATTTTGGCATTTCGAATGAGCCTCCGTACATCTATATACGCATTAGCTATTAGCCATATTTTGAATTTTATTAACTGGAGGAAGAAACGATTGAAACCCCGATTTTAAAACTTGACTCCACTACCTGTTCCGTGGTCTTTTGTATAGTAGGACTCATCAGATCCTTTTTCAGAGTTTAAGTATTTCTCGATTCGATATGATCGTCCAATGCGTTTTTGATACTGAAAGTAAGTAAGATATCTATCAATAAAATATGACACTTATTCTTTTTTACTCGGCAAAGAAAATTACTCCCAATCATGGGCAGATACCAAGTAGCGAACTATGTCGGAGTTTTCAGCTTTACGATCATCAGCATATTATTACTATTGTCAAAGTCAGTCTCTCCGATAGACGAATTTCCGCCCATGGCAATAGCACAACAAGGGGTAAAGGACATGACAAATGCCACACATTTTACAGCGAAAGGAGGGGTCTCTAATCAGACTATTGAATCCGTAATGGGCTCTTTCATGAGTCCGAAAGCATTGATGGCCTCCGCAATTGATCAAATTCGTAACAGCACGGCAAAAAATAATACCAATGTTCGAACTAATTCTGGAATTGCGCTTGTTAGGGACTCCGATACAGTTCTGCTATCACATCAGATTCTCCCTCCAAAAGACTTTATACATATTTACGACTCGACGCCGTACAAGATAATGAACGGCTATTTGACTGCAAAACTTCCCTGCGATACGAATTTTCAAAGTTCTGTGGAAATACTTGTCGGCCAGCTCACAAATCTCAAGCCGACAAAATTGGGGATAGTCAAAGAATTGTCGAAGCCAGGATATATGTGCATGTATTATGCCAGTCTCTCACCGTCTGGATTGCTGGCCAATGCCAATAACTCAACAGCGATCACGGATATAGCACTTTTTAACCCTACTGGTTACAGAGTTATACTATTAAACACAAGTACTATCGTTGTGGGAGTTAACGGAATTATGCCTTTAACAGAATCAAGTAAAATTCAATGACACTGCGGAACTAAGATGTGAATGCGACCCATCAAATAAGCAATTGCATAGATCCTAAAAATGTAGAAGCTGGTTTTACTCAAACCATCGATTCTGATTCAAAATTCAAATTCCATAACTGTAGCCAGCCATACTGACCCAGGTATGATCAATCAGACTCACTGTATGGAATGTCGACTACCTTCAGATCTTCTGCAGCTTCAACGTTTTCATGGATAGCTCTTGCTTCATTAATTAATCCAGATGTTTCTTCATATCTCGTGCTGAAGTGAGTAAGGAACAATTTTTTTACCTCTGATTCCCGTGCCAGTATAGCTGCTTCTCTCGCTGTAGAATGAAAATTTTTGACCGCCTTCTGATATTTATCATGACCGTACGTCGATTCGTAGATGAGCAGGTCACAATTCTTGAAGAAATCTCGCAATTTAAGGGTGGGTCTTGTGTCACCAGATATTCCTATTTTTCTGCCAGCCCTCGCAGGTCCAGTCATTTGGCTGGACCTTATCAATTCCCCTTCATAGATAATGTCCTGACCGTGCTGCAACTTGCTATAAAGCTCACTCTCTGGGATATGGAACCGTTTAGCCTCACTAATGTTAAAAATTCCTGGTCTATCGAATTCAGCGAGACAGTAGGAAAATGAAGGAACTAAATGCTTTGATTCGCAACAAGTTATTTGGTAATCTTTCTCCTTTACTACAACACCCTCGTAATCAATTATATGCATATTGATATCAAATAGTAACCTGAAATTTACTATTCGCATGTTTTCCTTGACAAATTCGGATAATTTTCCTTGCCCATATATATCGACTGCCATTACTCTTCCTTGCAAAGACATTGTTTGTAAGAGCCCGAGCAGGCCGACACAATGATCTGCGTGCATATGCGTTATAAAAATTTTCATTCGTTTATTCATTCCTAAACCAGCCCTTATGAAATTTCGCTGCATACCTTCACCGGCATCAAATAACAATAATTCATTCCCTCTTTTTATCACGACTGAAGATAAACCGCGCTCTGCTGTTGGAGCTGCAGCAGAGGTCCCAAGAAAAATCAACTTCATATCAACCATACTGTCCTCGTAAATGCCTTCTCAGCGCGTATAGTATATACTTTTTACGTTGAATAGTAGACTCCTCTATTTCTTGTCGTAATCACTCGTTACTGTGTCGACGCCTAGATTTCGATACATTATGACCGTAAGTGCATCTTCGTGTCAATAATAGCCTTAAGTTGAGTAGATATAAGAGGGGCGAGGTCTACCTTCGCATTAGTCCCGGGGACCGAATTAGTCGAAATGATCTCTTCAACCCCAGCGGCTTTGATTCTTGTTGTTGCATCTCCAATCAACAACGCATGAGTACAAATTGCATAAATTTTGTTGGGCTTGTACCTCCTTAGAAATCTGCAAGCTTCTACAATGCTTTCGCCGGTGCTTATCATGTCGTCTAAAAGGATCAAATCCCTACCAACCACGTTAGAATTTAATTCTTTTTCTTCAATAAAGACTTCCGCAGTATTCTTGTCTCGACTTTTTGTTAAGGCAACCATATCCGTTCCCAACATCATAGCGAATTCGGCTGCCCTTTTAGCACCGCCCATATCTGGCGATACTACAATTGGCGCATTTGGTTTGATTTTGACAGCAGCATAGTCTGCCAAAAGATCAACAGCGCTGATGTTTTGCGTTTCAATCGTAAAATACGATAACGAAGCAGGACTATGTATGTCCACCGTGATTAATCGATTTGTGCCTACCGTTTCGATCAATTTAGCTACTAAAGCCATGCTTACCACTTCTCCATCCAAAAACGCTCGGTCTTGGCGTGAATATGCCATATATGGCATAACTGCACACACGTTTGCAGCTCCATCCTCCGAACACCTTTTTAGCATCATTAGTGCTTGTAAAAGATGCCTGTCCGTTGGAGGGTAGCTCGACTGTACTACTATGCAATAATCTTTGTCAGTTTTTCTCATTCTAATTTTGCTCTCACCGTCTGGAAATATCCTGAGGTCAACCGGCACTAACTCAGCATCTAGATCCTTTGCGATTGCGGTAGCCAGATCGAGAGATGATGGTCCTGCTATTATTGAGACATCTTTGTACAAATCATACTCAGCTTCTTACACATTCTTAAAAATGTTGATTAGTTGGTGATCCAGGTCAACCCTAGAAGATATTCTTACACGCCTAGCCTAATACAGAATCGAGATAAATAATTAACAACGCTAATCTATCTTTCCAATCAGATGATCTTTTAACCACATATACAACGGAATTATAGGATGTTGAAATGGCAAGGACTTCTCATCTTTTCTGTTGAAGCCTAACATTATCATCCTACCTTCAAGATAATTTCTTAAATCCTTCAATAGCTCATATTCTTTAAGTGGTCCATAAATCTGGAAAAAATATTCCTGATTATAGTAAGAGACATGATGCACAAAGCAATATGATAATACAGTAGGATCGTTAAGTATTCGCTCCTTATGAACCGCTTTCTTCTCTTCTGTCCTGATTTGTAATTCTCTTTCGAAGTATCCACTGCGTATGAGCTCGGTGTTCATTTTTGTTTTTGGACTATTCTTGTAACCTTCGATTTCGAGATAGAATTTATTGACAGTTTCTGATGCCAAGTCCATTACTTCCCATTTTTCATTAGTATCAACTTTACTAGGCCTTCCGAATAGGAACAGGACACACATTAGCTCATAACCTTCAATAAACGGAAAATCTTGTTTCCCTTTTAAGAATTCGCCTATGCGCTCCGAAATATTTTCCGGAAGAATGATGCGCATATGTGAACTCTGTCGCTGCACTCATTTATTATATGGATTGATAATATATAAGAAGTGTATGCTTTATAGTTTCTCAGAAGTGGATTATTGAGCAATGTCAGAGGCAGGCGTTAGAACCGTTTATCTAATAGTTCATGGGCAAAAGCAACTTCTCGAGCAGGTAATAGAAAAACTAGTTGCACAAGGGTTCCAACGGAGTAATATGCAAGCAGCGAGTCTTGAAAAGCCAAGAAATAAAGGAGAATTTGTCGCTACGGTTTGGCCTCCTAGTGCGCCCAAGGAGATCGTTGTTAGTGAGATCACTGGGAATCGCGCAAGTGAAAGTCAAGCC
>Ga0193747_1000109_pt1 | contig 40435 bp, 56 predicted proteins | sample L1m2metaG_FD_143048 | JGI IMG/M metagenome (GOLD analysis project Ga0193747, IMG submission 143048) | Soil microbial communities from a riparian zone of the East river system, Colorado, United States - L1m2 | ecosystem: Environmental > Terrestrial > Soil > Riparian zone | place: USA: East River... | reverse complement strand
TACTCTGTCTCCTTTGCAGGATGCCGCCAAGTTAAGCGGTCGGCTTGCTGGCGCATGCGATGCCACTCAGAAGCGCAGGTGGGAGAATGGAATAAGTAGGGGCCGATCTTCTCTGTTACCTCTCCGGGTTTGACGGGCTTTAAGCAAAAATCACAGATAACTTTCGGCATAATTTCTCCTCCTCTTAATATGATATAATTAATACAATATTTTATGCGAAAACAAGAAACATTGGAGCTTTTCACCGCCTTAAATAACTTAGGCAATCTCAACGGGGTCCGCTTTGCCTATGGGGTCAGTAAAAACCTTAATCTTCTAAAATTGGAGATAGAGGCTTTAAGCAAGGCTTCAGCGTCCTATGAGGCTGATAGAGTGGCTTTAGCCGCTAAGTATGCCAAAAAGAACCCTATGGGAGAGCCTGTAATGCGGAATAACCAGTTTGATATTGAGAATCTGGCAGGATTCCAAGCGGATCTGAAGAAACTGCAAGAAAACAAGGATTATAAGGAATATCAGGAATTGTTGAATCAAGAGAGCGACTTTAAGCCTTATAAGATTAAGCTGGATGATGTTCCAAAAGAAATAAATGTAACCCAGATGTTTGGGCTTAGTCAGATCGTAGAAGATATCGAGCCTCCGCCATTGCCATAGGACTTAAAATCTTCGATATAATATGTAAACAGGGAACAATGTGTTGATAAGTCAAAAAGCTTGTGTTAGCCAAGATAAGGGCTTGAATAAGCTCTTTTTTGATATCTAAATTTGACAGGATTGACCAAATTTGCTATAATGATTATACTCACCAACCGGTGAGTATCATTAACTTGGTGTAGCGGACAGCACCTTAACAAAATAATATGACTACCCAAAATTTCATCAAACGAATTGAAGAGTTGAAAGATTACGATCATACTTTTCTATCACCAGAAGGAGCAAAACATTTCTTAATGCCATTTGGTCTGATTCCAAATCTACGTATCGCTAAGGATACCAGCCATGAGTTCAAAGGCTTACACCTGGAGGGTGATATGAAGGAAGCCGAAGGAGTAGATGCTCTCGATGTTGCTTATCAGATAGCTAAGTTTTACGGATTAAGTGTTCCAGACTTTTTTGGTCGAGGCAGTCAGCATAGAGCTTATTGCGAAGCGATAGTCGCCCATCTGGAAAAACAAAAAACCCCGCAGAACGAGGTTTAAGTGGAGATCAGTCAGTTAAAAGTTTAGCATAAATTAAAACCGCCATCAAATGTCCGCATGACGGTTTTTAATTAGCTATGTATACCATACTATACATAGCCATATCGTGGAAGATTAAATCGTGGTAAACTTACCTTAGTTGTGTTTTTGGTTTTGGCCAGAGTGTCTCATATAAAAATCCCCGCCTTATCAGCGGGGTTTTTATTTTGCTTGACCGCACTGCATTGATTATACAACTAAGCAGATTTTATCGTAACGAATCTTGAACCAGCCCAACCAACCACCACAGCGATAATCAACGACCAGATGAACAGATTTACATTGACATTGGTCACGAACTTGATAGCTCCATTCGCCCAATTGCCAAATTCTATAACCAAGAAAATTACAATTGCGCTTGCCAGCCAATCGATCATATATTTGAAGGTTAATTTTTTAATATAAAGAGGACGGTGTACGGTCCGTCCTCTTTAATAGTTTATTCCGCAACAGCAGTTACATCAAACTTTTCATCTGAACTGTCCACTGGTGTTGCTGTAACAAGCAGATGCGCCTTGTGGGTATTAGCCACAGTTTGAAGGTCTGTCTGCAACGCATCGTGATCTAAAGCCATTTTTTTCCTTTTTTTAATAGTTAGATAGATTACTAATCCTGCCGGGATTAGCCAGAGGAACATCTTATTTATGTTCTTTATGTTCAGCAGCCGGCTTTTCGCCTTCTTCACCTTCGAATCGAAAGATCATACTTTGATCCTTTCTTTTTAATTGCGACCTTTACTCTCTGCTAATAATTATACTAAAAACTATCAACCAAAACAGTATCAATAGAATTGGCCAGAGGCTTTTAAGGATAAGCCAGATATGGCCAAGCCAATCTAGAAATGTGATATCAAACATCAACTGATATTTTCATCCAGCGCGTCAGGATTCAATCCATAGACAGCGCAAAGTTCCTTCCATTGCTGAGGAGTGGAAACTTGAAGGACGACTCTTTTCTCGCCTTTATAAATTTGAGTTTTAAACTGGGCCATAGGTATATCTCGGTAACCCCATAAATATTCCGGACGAAGTCGACCAATTTCGTCTTTCTCTAAATTAAATATTTCAATGGGGCTTCTTAAATAATATTCGAGGTGCAAGTGTCCGCCATAGTAAGGAGGGACATTCTTCTGACTGTCAGGAATCGGCAATCCTCCCGAAAATACATAACCTGAATTGCCTGTTAAGCCGATTTGAGTGGATTGATTAATTTGACCATTAAAATCAGCAACCTTCAAACAATGCCAATACATATGGACCAGCCATACTTCTCCCGAATAGTTGTCTGGTATGGCCTTTAAAACCTTAAAATAGGCGATTAGGGGCTTGTCTATGACACTTCGGACCTTAATCCCCAACCCCCTGTCTTTGTCAGTCGTGGAAGCGGAGAGAAGTACGCCGTCCAGTATCGGATAAATCGGAGCAGGCCAAAAACTGCCGTATCTGCCTGTTAAGGGAACTATATCCCACCCGCCATGATGAACCGCGTAAAATCCCCTGCCGGTTTCAGGATTGATAGGATTGCTGTCATAGCCTTGACTGATGTAGTAATCCAGCCGATCCTGCCCGGGATAGGGAAATCTAATCTTCATCTTTGTCTTCAGATTCGGGTTTAACAACCTGCCAAACCAAAAATAATATTAACCCTATTCCTACTACCCATGTAAACCATATCCACATATTATTTCTTTCCGAATCCTACATTTTTTTTGGATTCTTCTAAAAGAAAATCGCTCATTTTCCAAATTTCATTGTCTATATAAACTTCGTGAGGATTAGTTCTTTTAGCAATTTTAATAGCTTTCTGCGGGTTTTCCGCTTCAACAAAAGTTCGGACAATATATCGAAGTTTTTTAGACATAATCAGTCGTCACTTGTCTGTTTAATAAAAAATCCATAAACAATCTGGGAAGCAGAAAGAATTGATAATACCGCTACAAGGTAATTGCTCTGCCGCAACCAATAATAAATTCCACCTAACACGATTGACGCCAAAACAATGACCAACTTAGAACCTAAAGGACTTAGGTTCTTTGAGACAAATTTAAAACCTATACTCAACAAAGCTCCTATCACTCCCAGAGCCAATAAATCATTCAATCCTGTATCCATATATTTCCTTTGATTAATTATTTCGCTTTCACTTTGAAAACATCACTAGAAAAGTTAACTTCTGTCTGCTGAATTGAATTTAAACGCAGAGTAATAGTATTAAGAATTTTATAATCCGCTTCAGGAATATTGCTGGGTGTAAGCGCGTCTAGTTTTCGTTGTGAACAGCCTTTATCCAAATGCACAATAACCGAAGCTAACGGATACAAAGTTGAATCTGAAATTGCCAATAACTGTCTTTCTTCCACAAACTGAGAAGTTTTATTAGCGCAATAAATCAACGTATATCCTATTCGTGTTCCCGTATTAACTATCGGAGTTATGATATGGTAATCCGATACGCTGATAGGTTTAGCAGGAGAAAAGAACAGAAATGAAACATACAGAATCATCAAAGCCGCGAGAATCGGAATGACTACTGCCAATCTAGTTAGCCATGGAGTTATTCGGCTTGAAGTAATCATACAGGCTTTTTAATGACAAATCCCAGAATAGCGGCCAATAAAGCAAAACCTGTTGCTCCCATTAAGCCATAGGCTATGGCTCTGACCGGAGAAAATTGATCGAAAGTGACATAATTCTTCTCCAGCCTCCCATAAATATCATCCAGTTCTTTGGCGATATACTTTAGGCTCGTTTTAATCTCAACTAAATCATCCCGTTCAGACTGGCTCCGCTCAATTTTATTTTCTTCGGGCATATTTAGATATTAATTAAAACATTGAAAACATCTTACTTGTTCCTGTTTCAGGAGACGGTTCTGCCGAGAGCGAGAATACTCCGGCACAGACTGGTGAATTTATGCCTGTTGTTGTAAAGATTGTGCTTTGAGAACCCGTACTGACAGTTGCATTGGAATCTCCCGCCACTAAAGCAAAAGGGGTAAACGGGACATTGGCATTCGTCTGTGATTTTCTGTTTGTTCTATTGGTATTGATTACGGGATTTGATACATCAACAGTCCCGGCTCCGCAGTTGATAAGCCAGCAATTAGCGGCAACGACCGTAGTAGCCAAAGTCCTGACATTGGTGTTGGTCGTGTCATTATTCTTGGAATCAGGAAATGCTGATTGCTTAACTCCAGTATAACTTACGGCAATTACCATGACGCTTGTACTTCCACCCATGCCAGTCGCGGCCACGGTATTTGAGCCTGTTGCAGGATTTAAAAGCGAATAAACCGCTAAGTTTCCAGCACCAGTAGGCGCCAGTTGCTGCGTCATTGCCACTCCGTTATATGTCACGCCTGTAATGTCCTGATTGGGATTATTAACTGCAACTATTAGTAAGCGATTTGTTCCTGTGCAGGTATGCGAAAAGGAAGCCACTCCGTCTCCTCCATATGTGCTTGCGTCGTAGGCAATCATATTTTTATGCTTCTTGAGCCACGGCTACCAAATCCCATTTGGTATCCGTTGAGTTATAAATAAATCCGAGATAAAGAGTTTTTGACAAAACAGTGGTTGATGGCAAGGCATTTCCCAATGCTCGGAATTGGGTGTCATAAGTCAGAGCTCTGGCCGTACCATCATCCTTTATTCTGATCATCAATTTTTGTCCTTGAACGGGTGTGCCAGAAGGGTTGTTGAATTTCAAAGCTCCGGCCTGAGCCGTGATTACAAATAAATCTGTGGTAGAAACATCCAATGAAGTTCCAGTATCAGTCGTGTAGGAAGCGGCCGAAACCACTCTAGGATTTATTCTTTTATTGGTCAGTGTCTGCGTGCCGTCAATTGTTACCACCGAAGTTGTGGTATTGGTCGGGGTAGTAATTTTAAGCGTCCCAGTTCCCATTGTCAGGACCCCAGAGGTATGGGTCAGCACCACATTCGCAGAGGCAAAATCAATGACTCCGCCTGATACCAGTTTCAAGGCTCCAGCCGAGGTGATCCGCATGACTTCAGTTAAAGAAGAAGATAGGTTGTTGGAAAATACTAAATCATTATTGCCAGAGCCGTCCCGCAAAGAATGAATTTGAGAAGATACCGCAGTTGAGGTTGTAGTAGCGAATGCTATGCCAGCACCAGTGGAAGTTGCTGTGGCACTGTTTTTGATTTTGATCCCATTAACTAATGCACCTGAACTTGTGGCGGTTACCTGCAGTTTATTGTCAGGTGCTGCTTCATTGATTCCGATTGAGCCGGAATTGAGAATCCGCATGGCTTCTGTTCCGCCATTGTTGCCGACTTTAAAAATCATATCAGCGCCGGAAGCCCCGACTCCCGAAGTCGTCTGCAAAGTCAAAGTTGAAGTTGTCCCAGTGCCTCCGATGATAGTCGGAACAATAACTGGTATAGTAAACGTCGCTATCGTTTCAGCAATAGTAAAGCGGGTTGCAAGTGTCTGAGCAGTTGTACCGGTTGTAAGAATAGTGGGAGTCTGAAAAATTATTGAACTGGTTGCCCCTGCTCCTGTGCCTTTACCGGAAGCGATAGTAAAATTGCCGCCGGTTTTATCTGTGCCAGTAATGCCACTAGGCGCTCTAAGAGTTTGGGAAACAGCCGCTCCATTGACATCTAAACCAAATTGAAGGTCAGCCGCCGCCGCCCTCGTCAGAAACAAATCGCCATTGGCACCGATATCCAATTTCGGCGTAAGCAGTACTCCACTTTGGATATATGCGCCGATACTGCCATTTCTTAAAATAATATTTGACCCGCCATCCCAATAAATTGCAACGTTAGTTCCAGACCAGCTGTATCCGGGCTGGCCGGTTGGCACTTGAATCCCTGTGGCGAATGTTGCCAGCGTTTCTGTAAGCGTTAAACGAGTGGCCAAACTTTGAGCGGTTGTCCCTGTAGTTAAAACTGTTGGTGTCTGAAAAATCAATGAAGAAACAGCTCCAGCTCCCGTTCCTCTTCCTGACGCAAGAATAAGGTTAGCTCCAACAACGTCTGTCCCCGTAATGCCGTCGTGGGCTTTGAATGTCTGGGTTACAGGAGCGCCGTTGACATCTGTTCCCATCTTTAATGTTGCCGCCGCTTCACGCCTCAATAAAGTATCCATTGCTCCTGAAGCTGAACCTGTCCCAAATCTTAAAGCCTGCGCGCCATTGCCCCCATTTATTCCGGAAGAAGAAAGATAGACATTGTTATTTCCGCCAAACGTTCCAGCACCGGCAACCAAATTCCCAGCATTATCAACTGAAAATTTATCCGTAGTTCCTGCTGAACCCGCACTAGCTCGTATCAGATAATTAGTTCCCGTTGGTAAGGCTGTTTCAACTACTGCTATTTTTAAAGCTTCGTATGAGCCAGCTCCTGGCGTTCCTGCCGAGTAATTGATTGTCGGATTAACAACTAAGCCACGTGCAACCATTGTTGAAGTAGCCGTTGGCGCAAACAGCGGAGTCATTATTATTCCGCTATAAGTTCCGCTGGTGCTGGTATTGCCGCCTGTTTGAGTCAAAGTAATTGGAAACGTCGGTCTGGCCGTGATTAAAACTCCACTCCCATCAATGACAATACCACTATAATCGCTGCCAGACTGAGAGTTGTTGTAAAGAGAAACTGCCCCGTCAGCCTGGATTCTGATATTGGTGTTGTTATATCCAGCTCCGCTGTGATTCGTGTACAAATACATGGTAACGCCGCCATCATACAAAAGAGAGAAGCGTTCATAATTGCTGGCATCAGCCCGCCTGTTATAAATGCTGAAAGTCTGGGCGTTCGCCGCGTTATATTGGTCAACCACGTTTGCGCTGGTTATGACCAGCGGGGCAATACTGGTAAGTCCGCCGCTTGCCCATGTGCCGTCGCCTCGCCAGAAAGTAGAAGCAGTGGCTCCCGTACCGGAATTAAGATTAGTCACAGGCAGATTGCCCGTCACTCCCCCGACTCCGCTGGCTGCTAAATTTATAGCAGGCAAAGTTGTAGTAAGAAGTACGGTTCCCGTTGTATTCGGCCAAGTAAAAATTTTGGAAGTTGATAAAATCCCGGAAACATCCATTACCGCAGAGGGTTGTCCATCCCCTTTTGATAAATAAATAATTCCCGCTGTTCCGCTTCCTGATTTGGATCCAGCAATTAGGGCGACATCTCCGCCATTGCTGTTGCCGGCAGTCGCGTTGCCGCCGTGGAGGGTTGCTGTTCCGCCATTATCATCAGTGCTGTCTCCGGCATTGAAACTTACAGAAAATCCAACACCTGACACAGATACGGGTTTAAGTTCAAGAGAAGTAATGGAGGGATTGCTTAAAATCAGACTGCTGCCTTGAAGCAATTTGCCGGTATTCCCATCAAATCTGGGAAGAGCATTGTCGTATGAGGAAGAAGGCCCGACAACGTCCCCTCCGCCAGCCGCTGTACTGAGAGTTGTATCCGTTAAAGTTAATCCCGCTCCAATTGTCAAAAATGCATAACTGCTAGTACTGTCATCCCAAAACAAAACTCTATCAGCATCGGGATCAGCGAGTGCCGCAATCTGGGTCAATTCCGCGTCCTTTGGCTGATAAGGAGAAAACCTTAAAGGAATGATTGAAAAATTCTCACAAGATACTGTTTCCCAGGTTCCCGCCACCGGCTCCAATGCGATACCCCGTTTAATATCTATTGTCCATGAACCTGTCGGCAAATCGTTGTAGTTATATGCCCAGCCTGAAACTTCATTGAGATAACCCATGTCCGAAAAGGCCTGGTAGAGTGTCACTGCCATTGTCCAATGGCCGTTTTCTCGAAAGACAGTTCGAGGAGCAACGCTCCAGGAATAAACTGAACGCAATGCTCCGGACAAGGCTGTGGTAATATCAGAAGCCACCGCGTCGCGCAAAGTTACCTGAGTTGCCGAATCAATAGATTCAATACGGGTCAATAGCGGCGTGCTATTGGTATCGGCAATCAAAACATATTCATTGGCTTCAAAAACAGAAGTATCGGCGACAGTTACAACTTTGGAAGCTGTCAGAGTATCGGCTGTCAGATTTTGAACTTTGGCTGTATCGGAATTTAACACCTGTCCTTGTCTGGTATATGTCCCTTCGGGATCGGTAAATGTTGCCAGTCCGCCTGTCCATTTAGTCCTGCCCCCGACCGTGGTATTGCCTGCATAAAAGAAATAATAAATTCCTAAAATTTTTACGACACTGCCGGTCTGCAGAATGCCGTCGTCGAATTGTCCACCCGCGCCCAATGCCAAAACTTGCCCGAATTTAGTCCAAGTTATGCCGTCAGCGCTATAAGCGTAAGCCAGAGTTTCGACATCCGAAGCATTGCGTCCGGCATACCACATCTTCCATTTCTTGGCAGAATTGGCTTCATCGGCTTCATAGAGAACCACCGGGAACATCGCCCGTCTCTCATCAACAGTTCCCACTCCGCCGTTGGCGATTATCGGATTAGTTGAATACTTGGTAAAAGTCCGGCCATAGTCTTTAGAAATAGCCAAACCAATTTGAAAACGATTGGTCGAAGAACGCCAGCCGGCGTAGTAAAGGTAAATTATATTATTAACAACTACTACCCACGGGTCTTTGCAGATATTGGCTTCCCAAGTCGAGGCCACCGGAGAGATTATGGGATTGGCGCTGTCTCTGACCCAATCCACGCCGTCAATAGAAAAAGCCTGGCCGATGGAATAACTCGACCCCGAAGTTCCCCCGTTATAAAAAGCTTGGTAGCCAGGGCGGATATTGCCCGAAACTTGTTCTTCTGTAGCAAAGGTATTAGCTGTGGATAAAACCCCTTGGTCATTTAACAATGCTGAAGAATTTTGAATCAGCTTGCCGGTAGTCGAATCAAATCTGGCAACAGCGTTGTCGGTGGCAGAAGCAGGACCAAGCACCGTATCAACTGAAACTGCTCCAGTACCGCCGCTGCTACCCTGAGTGATTAATCCCGCGTAAAGCAATCCTCGTCTGGCTTCAGAAACCGAATGATTGACAATCTGATCTTGCAATTTATCAACTCCCTTAATCGCAGCAATATCCAGCCGTTCGTTTTTAACCAAGGAAGACAATTTATCCCGTATTTGAAATGAAGTATCCGAAGAACCATCGGCGCCTCTTTCGCCTATTTCACCTCTTTCGCCTCGAGGTCCTGGGACAGTACTATCTTTGCCAGGCGGACCTTGAATTGACTTGCCATCCTTTCCATTCTTGCCAGCCGGCCCCATTGGCCCGGGAACGGTAGAATCTGCTCCAGTATCTCCCTTATCCCCCTTTGGGCCGACTATGGATTCTCCCTCGTCGCCTTTCTCACCTTTCAACATAGAAAAGAAAGTTTTAGCTAAAGTGTTTTTTTCGTTATCATTTACAAGTTCAACTTTATTCACGCTGTTAGCCTGTTTTGCTTCGGTTTCCGCCTGTTTTTCGCTATCCACAAACTTCTTAATTTCAAGAATCTTCTGCTGGGGAGTTAAGGCAGAATTGTTGATTTCCTGGATTCGTTTTAGGCGTTCTTCTTTGGTCATTTTAGGTATTGACACTATTCCATGTATCTGTTAATATTAGTAGTTATTTTATTAAGATGCCAAGAAAGGATAGTTTATGGATATTTTAGCTTTAGCGTTCGTATTTGTCATAGGATTTCTATTCGGTGGCATGTATGTCGGCAATATCGCTGATAAAGAAGCCGAAGAAATGCGAGTTAAGAAAATTTTAGATTAAATTATTTTTTCTTCTTTGGTTTAGCTGAGTAAGTATTAACACTAATTCCTAAAGCGTCCAAAATCATACTCATTAAAATATCAGCAGATTTTGGATTCTTTTTTAATTCTTCATAAGTAGCTACAGGAATTGGTTCCAGCAGGTTTTTAAGTTCATTAACAGGCGTAGGCGAATTGCCGTTAAAATCAGCTCCTTCCAGTAAGTCTTTGATTACAGAAGCCATCGGGCTTAATTTATTTTCCAAGAAATTAACTACTACATCTTTCCCAGTTTGCGCTCCATACATGGGTGCGCCTGTTTTAGTTTTGGCGTTTAATTGGGTGACTTTACCTGTCGTAGAACTTTTAGAGGACATAGTAATCAAGCGCGAGGCCAATGTTACCAATGAACTCATACCGCCAGTTACGTCGAAGCGGGTATCGCCGACACGGATTTTGCCAAAATCAGCACTACGAGGATCAGTTTCTACTGATCCTGGTTTAACTGCATTGGCAATAGTCAGAACACCTGCAATACCGCTAATGACTTTAACCAAATTTATGGCTGCCTGTTTGCGCGCAAATGGGCTAATACCGGAATCAAATGCATGAGCAGTTAATAAATCTATATGACTTTTAATCAAGCGGGGTGAGAAAAAAACATTATTGACTATACTAGCCGCACTTTCGCCTCTCTGCCCAAATGTTCCTCTGCCTGTTAAAGAATTAGAAATTTTGCCGATTCCTGTAATATCAGCGCCTAATTTTTGAGCAATATCGTAATAGCGGTCAAAAATATCAGCACGCGTCCTGTATTGAAAGGCAGTAAACGCGGTTTCGGAAGCTTTAAAAATCCTGCCTGCAATAGGGATTTTTTCAGGCAGACTGGTAGGGAATGCTTCTTCAGTCACGCCAACAGCTAATCCTTCCTTTTTATATAATCCTGATAGAGCATTGGGTCTTGAGTTAACTTCTGCCCGAACTTCATCCATAACTGCCCTACCACCGAATACCTGAACAATATCCTTAAATGAATTAACAGAATTTTTTAACCATGTTTTAGGATGAGTAAAAAGCACTTTTAAGCCTTGCCGGCCAATTACGCTGTTATCCAATGTTGCTTTTAAGCTTTTGGCCAAGCCAGCTAAATTAGAAATGCTTTTGGCCGCTGCCTTGCCAGGAGCTGCTTTAAAATCAGCGACAGTTAATTTTTTGCTTTCGTTTTTTAAATCAGAAACATAATTTTGCAGAGCCACATCAGCTCTGCCGTAATTCATCCGGCTTTCTGAACCTTTGGGCGAATTGGGATCAATTTTAATTTTTGTGTCAGTTGCAGTTTTAGCCAAATCCGTAATTTTTGCCGCTTCAGCTAAAGTTACAGTAGCTCCTAGTTTATGAGCCGCTAAATCAGCTAGAAACAGTTTCTCTTCCGCGGGACTTAAAACCTTATCCATTTTATTTATCTTAGATAGAATATCAGTTTTAACTTGCTCTTTCATTCCGCTTATGGATTTGGCCCAAGTAATCATGCCCGCCTGCTGATTTTTTAATAAAAGTTTGCTTTCAAAAAGAGCGTTTACTTGTTTGGCGTTAGTTTCTCCCAAAAACTCTGCAAAATAAGCTCGCCGGTCTTTAGAAGAAAGATCAGAGAGTTTTTCAGGATTAACTCGCCCGTCTTTAATGCGGGTTAAAAATTCATCCGCTAGTTTTGGAATAAGACAAAATGCCATTTAACACCTCAGGCTTTCGACAAAACTCGACCAATTAGCTTTAGTCTGAGTTTTCTCTATTTTCTTTTTAATCTCTTTGGCTATATCGCTTTTCAGCCGTTCTAAATCTTTTGCTCCTTTTAGTTTAGCTTGTTCGCGAGCGACAGCCGCTTGTTCCCTTGCTTTGATAACTTCCTGAATCTTAGCCACAGGCGAATCCGGCTGGCGTTCTGCCAGCATTCTGATTCTTTGACCCATGCCTGTTGCTTCGGAAGTTAAACTGGACGCTGTTGCCAGTTCTCTCAGCGTTGCCACATCTCCATTTTTCAAAGCTTGATCTTCAACTGCGGTAAATACTGATTCTGGCAGTAAACCCTCTGGCGGGCGTTCTGTTCCCATGGCAATTCTGCCTGCTCTGGCAGGATCATTGCTTAATAACTCTGCTGCCACTCTGGCTTGTTCTTTGACATTAACTGTGGCATATTCAGGCTTATCTTCAAATCCAAGCGTTAGTTTAGCTTCAATGGCTTTCTGTTCCACGCCCAAAGCGAGTTTGCTTGTCTTTATCTCCGGCGTACTTACTTGGGGTTGGGTTATAGGGACTGTTTTAGGTTGATTTGCTTTATTCCAAATATCAGTTAGTTGGGATTTGGAAATGAGTTTTAATTTCTCTTTATTAAATACAACAGTTTCCACCATTTCATCATGTGGCGAACTTGTATGATACCCATCATAACCAGCTTGTCTTAATTTATTTATGTCTTTACCAAATTTATTCGCTGTTGCTTCGTCGGCTAACTTTAAATTCTTTGAAGAAAACGCTAATAATTCTCCTATTCCCCCCTCTGGTCGTGGCCCAGCATATAATTTTCCAGTAGCTTCATCCAAAGTAAGAGCAACAGAAGCATTAGCAGAAACCTTGTCACCAAGTAAATCAATACCCTTTTTTGCTGTTTCCGATGTAAATCCACCCGCCTTTTTAATTGCACTTGCCGATTCTTTACTTGTACCGTGATATAAAAGTTCCTGTGCCTTCACAAACTCCTCCGCACTTGTATACTTCTTAGCTTCTTGAATTAAGGGGTCTACCTTAGGAGTTATCGCCTCTGTAGGGGCTATTTCTGGTGTTGGTTTAGTAGTCCCCGGTTCTTGTACCCGTGCTTGGACTTCAGGAGGAAGCGGGTTAGCTTTAGGAAACTCATTGGGAATTTTAGTAGCAGTCGGGGTTTTTGATTCAGTTATTGCTTCAACTGCCTTGCCCTTAACGATGTTAAATAAGCGACTTCCTGCTTCAAATAAGCCCAATCCGACTAAATCATGCATCATTTGATTTGCCCGTTGTTTTGCAGTTGCTTCTCTCGGAATTTGAGTTTGACCTGCTCCTAGAAAACCAAGGGTAGTTCCAATTCCACTTGATATAGCTTCTGCGGTAGGAGTTACTGCTGAACCTGCGGAAATTCCAATTTCTCCTCCTATACCTCCAGCAGCTATAAAAGGAGCTGCTTGCCCTGCTACATGGAAAGCTTCAGAAATTGCTTGTTGAGTTGGCTGCCCAGTCAAATCTCTTCCGTTTAAATATTTATCCAAAATTTCAGAAGTTGCCTGCAATAAAGATATTCTGTCTCCTCCTGCTTTCTCGGGAAGGAGATTTATAATTGCATTCGTTACAACATCCGCCAATCCTCTAGTAGCAGAACCTACGACAGTTTCAGCAGTCTTAATCGGGTGGCTGACAGTTTCTTTTGCAAGTTTAAAAGCAGAATTAGGAAGATTTAAAAGTGTATCTTCGATAATTTTGGGATTGCGGGCTTCCTCATGCGTGATTGTTGGAGCAATTATTTGGGCAATATTATCATATAAATAATTTCCAATTTTCTTAGTTGCTCCCAGAAGATTGTGGGGCTGTAAAGCTTCGGTTATAGGATTAGATTTGGGAAACTGGACATTAAGCTGATTATTCGGATTAAGCGGATTCATTACATGAGTTGATACATCCTGACTGAATTTGTTGTATACGGGAGACGGGGGGGTTGGTTTTGACCAATCAGGAACTCCGCCAGCTTTGGTTGTTGGCTTAGTAATTGTCGGAGTTTTAACTGTTGACCAAGGTTTAATCGGCATTATTCTTTTACCCCAAAATATTTATCTATAGAATTAGGATTGACGTAACCTGAAAAATTATCAATAAAATCCTTAGCCAAATGACCAGAGTTTATCCAATCATTATATGCCCGCTTCCAATCTGTGACATTAACATAGCCATCAGTCCCGGCAACCAAAGAAAGATTCTGATTAGTCTGGGATATATCCGTTTGTTTTAACTGATCTTGGCTTTGGTTATATGTAATGTTGTTGGTTACTGCCCGTTTTCTATTGGCGTCAAGATTTTGATAATCATTATATGAACCGGTATAGCCTCCCTGTTTTGCCAAAATATATTCTTGATAACTTGCAGGATACTTGGAGTAATCAGCAGCAGCTTTGACATCAGAAATTAATCCCTTAGCATAAGCATCTTCAAAAGAAGTCACATTAGCCGCTTTGAAGAACTCGGCAGGAGTGGCATAAGTTTCACCTGTTCGGGCATTGAAAAATTCTCCATTGCTGTTGGCAAATTGCGTTCTAACATTATTGGACAATGCCAAAGCTAAATTAGCTTTAATTTTGTCTTTTCGTTCCGCTACTTTGTCGGCTTGGTCTTTAAGATACTGCTGTTGGGCTTGAGCTTGAATTTTTTGCTCCTTGTCCAATTGAGGCAAGATAGCATTTATTTGGGCTTGTTTAACTTTAATTTTATCCTCAATCGTCGCATACTTGGCATCAACCGCCCGATTAGCAGTTTCCTGCGCCAATGCCAGATTACCCTGCGCGACCTGCGCTCTGGCTGTAATCAACCCTATATCAGCCGCTTTAGCTCGTTGTAAGCCCGCCTGTTGGGCATTGTAGACAGCGGCGGTTTCCACAGCTCCGCCACCCGCACCTAACCCTGAAAACATTTTCTCGTATTCAGCATTTTTAGTAATCAGCTCATTGTTAATATCAGTCAAAGCTTTTTTGGCGGCTGTCGCCCCCGAAGCATTTTCAGCGTCAATTTGAGCCTGCTCTCTGCCTGTATCCTGTCCGGTTAAGCCTGATATGTCATTCAGCAATCCTTGGTATTGGGTATCTGTCGCAGTTTGGGGCGGAGTTAATTCCTTTATGTAATCCGCCATGGTTTTTTCAGTCGCAGTGCCTCCGCCAGCCAAACCCGTTGTTGCGGTAGTATCCGCATTAAGTTGCGCCAAGTCTAAACTAACGCCTGAAGATATTTGGTCAGGTTTCATAATTATGGGATTTTTTGCGGATGAATCTCCTTGCGGCATCTGCGCAAAAAAAGTCTGCCCGTTTTGGGTATACGGATTGGCATATTGCTGGGCAATATCAGGTGATGTATAAGTGTCCGCCATAAATTCTAAGTCAAAGCCGCGTAGCTCCAGACATGGTTAATAGTGTCATAAATATAAATTCTTTTCGTTCCAGCATTGGAATAATAAATAATCTGGTCTAAATAGTTACGAGGAGTATACGTAGGAACTATATCTATTGTGCGGAATTTTCCAAAAATATCCGAACCGAATTTAAATTCGTCCAAAGAAATATCCGGCATATCAGGCTTGATTTCCGCTAATTCCTTTATCATAAATCCTGTCCCCCATCTTCCAATGGCGTGGCGTAAACTGATACGCGCTGAATCGCCGCCCCATTATTAGCTATTACATCAGTATAAATCTCTTCGAACTTATCAGGACTATTCGTTCCTGGCACTCGCCTAAATATTAAAGTTTGTTTAGAACCAGCTGCAGAAAAATTTATAGTTTCATCTGAAAGACTTGTCCCGTTGCCGTTAAATATCTGAACTTGAACTGATTGCGTAGCTACTAGCGGAGCGGTTAAAACGACTTTTGTATAATCATATCTATGTGGTCTATTCATTGTCTGAACTGTTGTTTTAATTTCTGCCCAACCTCTAGTGCCTGAGTTATGAATGAGTATTCCTGGCTGGGCATCTGCTGTCCATAGCTGTTCACCTATTGAAATCAACGAATAAACATCAAAAGAAGAAACTGAGGGATAAGGCTCATAAAAAATCTTGGGTTGCCCTGTTATAGGATTGCCATAAGCATAGATTCTTCCTTGAATAGTTGCATCCGAAGAGCCTTGCACCCAATAAAGAGAACCTTTGCTAGCAGATATCTGATAGGAATTAAAAGGCTTGCCTTTAGTTAAAGCGTACGTTCCTGTAAATGGGCGGATCATCTTAGGAGAAGTAGCTGAATTGCAAACATAAATACCATTGTAGCCGAAGAAGTAAATGCCATTATCAATAAATTTCCCGCCGATTAAATAATTCTCGCCCACTAAATCATAAACAACATCAGGCAGAATTTTTGTACCTGAACTTTGGGTTTTAACCATGTCCCAGAAATAGATACGCGCTCGATAATCACCGAGTTTTAATTTTGACAACTGCTGGGTATTATTGTCCGCCAAAATTACCAGATATCTGCCGTCATTGATTAAATCTCTTACTGTAAAATTAGCGTCTATATCTATTTTAAAATTGCCAGCTGTTCCAGTTGAAGAAGTTATAACATAAATGCATGGATTCCCGCCCGCATATAAATTGCCATCCGCCCCAATCACCATTGGCCTGCTTTCAAGCACATCATTCCAACTGGCAAATATCTGAACATCTGAACCTGCCGCAACCGGCAATGCGTTTATTCGCAAATCACTAGTTGCTCCCCCATCAGGAGCATAAACATATTTGCCATTCCAAATAATCGCTCCTCTGATAGTTGTTCTAGGGGTAATTTCACTGGTGACATCAGTTACCGTATAAGGAGAATCTTTTAAAATCCGCAAAAGATGACCATCCAACGCTCCATAAACATAGTTTGTTGTTCCATTTGTCCAACTAGATAAAAACTTAACGGCAGCTGGTGATCCGCTTAACATTGGCACAAAAGGAGTCCCTGATAAGGATGGGCGCATAACTCCCGACTGCTCAAAAGGATCAAATGAAAAATAGGACTGAAACAATCCGCCAATCGGCAGATTGGGCTGGGCGGATTTTCCTTTAAGAAAATCAGTTCCTTTAATTTCAATGATTTTAGATGACATTTTTTAGCTTGGGTCAAATTCTATGGTTGCCCCTGAAATTCGACCCGTATTATTTGTAATACCGCCTGAAACTATTTTAAGACTGATTAAATCACCAGCAGCAATAGTAAAAGAATGAGTAGTATCTGACAGAAGTCCAGCCGTTCCTCCGACAGTCGCAGTTACGGTTACTGAAGTATCAACTCCATTTTTTCTAATTGTATAAATAATTGTTTGACCGCCAGTTCCGGCAAGCGTGTCAAACTGGTGAAGATAAAAATTCTTGAATGTTCCTGCTATCGGCATTGGAAATTGAGCGTTTGATTCCGTTCCTTCGGTTCCAGCAAAATTCATCCAGTTATAAATTGTTGAATTGGCAATCATTGAGATTTCAGTAGCAATAGGAAATACTGTTTTAACCAAAGAAACAGAAGGAACATCCCAAGTTGCGTCTCCTCTAAGGAACTTGGTTGCGTCATTGGGAGCTTTGGGAGCAAAACCATGCTTGCTTGTTGAAACATTATTAGTCGTAACATCAGTAGTTGTAAGAGTGACATCTGTCTGATCTCCGGTATTTGTGCCTGAGCTAGTACCGGAGCCGGACGGATATAAAGTATCAAAATAAGTTTTCAAAAAAGCCTTGATACTTGTCCAAGTAATTTTTTTGGTTTGCACCGCCACTAAATCCACCATCGGCACTATGTCGGAGTTCGCCGGGGAAGTATCAGCAGTCAATTCACTAATTTTTTTGTCGGCCATATTAGAAATTCCTTGTATCGAGATTAAAAATAACTGGATTTGAAGGATTATCTATAATTATTTTACTGCCGTCTTCTAACAATAAAAACGAATCATCTTCCGATAAAATAAAGAAATTATCACCCGTTACATCTCTTAAATCTTGGTTAAGAGTTAAAGCTCCCGTGCGAGTATCGGCAACAAAACTCATCTAGAACTCCTTATCATAGGCATAATCCGATTATTAGTTGGAGATTTGGCCGAATACCAGTCTTCCAACTCTCTAATCAGCCCTTTAATGTTGGCGTTATTGCCGTATAAATCTACGGCTAAACGATTGGCTAAATCAGGCTTGTAGAGTTTGGCGTATTCAAAGGACGCCCCAACCGCGCAAAACTTATGAAATTGCAGGTCAAATCCAGGAGTTAGCGTATCAGTCCCTGTTGTGGCAAATTCTTTAGGCGTGCGGAAAAATTCAACGTAAACTTTTGCCCCTGCCGCGACTTGGGCTGCGGTAAATTTGGGATACAATAAAAGGCCTTGAGCTATTAAGTCATAGGCTGGAGTTTGCAGAGAGAATATTGCGTCGGCATTGGTGGCATTTAGCGCCAACCATCGCCGGTCATTATCGTCAAAGGCTTTGGCAGGAGTGTAATTTACGCCGTCATAGGAAACATTAACCAGCTTGATTTTAAGCATGGCGTAACTCGGGTCGAAATTATAATCGCGGTTAGTCGTGCCCGTAAATGTTCCTGTCGGAGCAGTTGGGTAATTTGGATCATCAATGTGGTATCCATCGTAGGCCAAAATTGCATAATCAAAACCTATTTTTGACCAATTGTTCATCCATCTAGTAAATTGTTGAAAAAGGGCAGGATTTCCAGAGATACCAGTCGCTCCTAAACCACAAATATCTTCAGCCTCTTGAATTAACCCTAGCCGGCCTGATGGGTCATTAAAAATCATAAATTACTCTTTAATAATTATGTGGACATATTTGAGAAGTACGTTTACCACAATTGCAGTTATAACATAGAACTTGATACCCTAATGGATAATTATTCTTTTGAAGCCATCTGTAGAATACATAGCCACCGTTTCTTTTCGTTTTATTTCGTTCCTGAGTTCCGCCTCCATTGATATGATCAATTGTTAAAAATTCAAATATAGATTCTCTACAACAAGCACAAATTGGTTTACCTTTAGAATAATGCGTAAAAACGTCAATTTTAATCCTATATTGATAATTGGGCATTATTACTGTGACTCGTCGATTTCTGTATCTATCAGCTCTTATCTTAAATTGATCCTTATGAGTTCGATAATACTTCAAGTGCGTTAAACGCCTACTCTCAGGATGTTCTTTTGCCCATTGAATTTTATAAGCATTTCGTTTTTGTAAATCTTTATATGGCATAATTAGTCGCTTAATTACGTTTTTATGGGCTGGGGCGGAGAGCGACCTCACACCCCACTTACGAGAGCTACTACCCAAAAATTGCTTTTGTTATATTTCTTTAACTATACCCTTATTTTTTTGATTTCTCCAACTTTTTTCTGAATTTTGTTTCAAAATCCGCCAAATGGGAAAAGATTGTGCCAATCATCTCGCCATTTTCCAATTTAACGTCATAAATATCCTCATAATCGTTCTCCAAATGGGGAGTCATAAGCCTGCGGGTCAGAGGAATGATTCTGTCTTTTATTTGTTGAGCTTTAAGCGCTTTTTTATTGCGCTCGGTTTCCAAATCTTTCTTAATTTTTTCCAATTCTTGGTGTTTTTTACGCAGTTCGGGATCAGTTTGCTTGCTCATGCGCTCAAATATTTCTTTTTCAACTGCTTGTATCTTATTTTTAAACTCATTAGCCACATTATCCATGTCTTTTATAATAGCTTTGCCTTTTTCTTTCAGATCAGCAACATCAACCTTAGCCTCCTGCGCCTGCAGGCGTATATCAATTTTGCCCATTTCCAACTCTGTCTCTTCAATCTGCCTAGAAAATTCCCGACCTTGTTCAATCAGTTCGCCTTTCTCCAATTCCAGCTTTAAAAGTTTGGGATGGTCAAGTTTTACTCTTCGTGGATACATAAATTTATTTAAAAATATCAGGCAACGAATCTTTCATAACCTCAAAAGCGTCATGGCGGGTATTACTAGCCAGCATGTCGGTTATCAGCGAGCCTTTATGAATCCGATAATGGAACAAAGGCAGGGGAATAGTGGCCACGGTAAATCCCAACTTGGTTGCCCGAATCCAAGCCTGCCAATCTTGATAAACTTTCAGTTTCTCGTCGTACATGAATCCATATTCTTTTAGCATAGCCTCATAAACTTTTCTTTTGTACATAGAGGAGCAGTTAATCTTATTGCCATTAAGAAAATCTTTATGAGTGGGATTGGGATGGAAATAGTGAATTTCTCCTCTATCGCCAAATTCTTTTTGCCAGACTCCGACTATATCCGTTTTTTTAGCTTCAAACCATTGCAAGGATAATTCCACCAACTCTTTATCAATGTAATCATCGCAATCAAGTTCCATTAAGTATTGGCCTTTGCTATGAGCTAACCCTGTGTTCATGGCAGCGCTCAACCCTTTGTTTGTTTCGTGCTTCAAATACTTAACTGAATACTGTTTTACTATATCCTCCGTTTTATCCGTGCTGGCGTCATTGACCACAATAATCTCTATATTCTTGTATGTCTGAGCCAAAGCGGAGTCTAAAGCTTGCCTGATGTATTGTTCGCCATTATATACGGGAATAACAATGCTGACTAAGTCCATAAATCTTTGTGTTTGTTGTGGATATATTCCAAAATTTCCTGTTCCATGCTATCTGCTCTTAAGGCCATACTATCAGCTTTCATGCGGTAATTAAACAGAAGTTCGTTAATCGGAGTAAATTTCACTTCCCGTTTCAATAAGGACAACCAGAAGTCATAATCTTCTTTTCCCAGTTTCATTTCCTCATCAAATCCGCCTACGGCTTGCCAGTCTTTTTTATCAAACATGGAGCAGCAGGTTATTCGATTTTGAATCTTAAATGCTTCCAAGGTTAAGTCTTGGTAAGGCAGGACCCAAGCCTCTAGCCTGTCCCCAAAATTATGCACTCCGACAACTGCCACGCCCTGAATATTCTGACATTTTTCCACCATAGTCGGTTCAATAGTATCATCCGAATCCAAACATAGAATCCTGACTCCCTGGGCATGGCGAATACCCGTATTTCTGGCGGCTGACAATCCCCGATTAAACATATGAGAAACCAATTTAACCGGATATTTGGAAGCGATTTTAAAGCTGTCGTCAATCGAACCATCGTCAACCACGATTACCTCCACAGGAACAGTTTGAGCCAGCGCTGATTCAATAGCCTCGGCTAAGTATTCTTCCTGGTTAAATACCGGGATTATTACGGAACAGTTCGGCATATTTGCTTCTGTTATTGGTTAAGTATTCCGGCCATTGGCTTTCGTCTATCTCGTATTTAAAATCTCTGCCTAAAAAGTCTTTATTGGCTTTAATATTCTTTTCCAGATTATTCAAGACATAATCAGCGGCGTAACTCTCGGCAGTATAACTGTCCGTTAATTTCCGTCTTAAATCTTTGGCTAAGCTGGTGAAGTGCCAGCCATTGCCGATTATGGAATGTTTAGCCGTCCGCAGATGATTCAAACAGCCATCCTTAATGTCTTTATATTTGCATAATAAAGTTCCAGCCCATTGCTCATCGCTTTTATTGTTCAAATAATAAACATAAACGATCTGGTTAATCCTGTAAATTCCCTCGGGAATTATGGATAGAGATTTGGGATCATAAATTTCATCGCAGTCGGAAATAAAAACTATATCCTCAGCATCTAAGCCTATCAAAGCTTTTTTAATCCTCTCCTTTTGCAGAAACTCATGGAGAAAATGAGCAGGGCCTTTGGTATTGGGGCTGTTCTCGGCCAGATCAATTTCTTCTGCGGTAAAGTCATCGCCAATCATATAATATTCTATGGAAAATTTTTGGTATTTTTCCAAATCTTCCAGATAATACAAAGGTTTGCTTTTGCCGCTGAAGGTTGAGGTCGCTTCGCAGACTATGAAATAATCGACAAAATCCTTAAGAATATTCAATCTTAAATCCAAGACTTCTTTCTCGCCGTTGAATAACACGCAATCCACGATTTTCATATGGTATGAATAATCCGCTGTTCCCTTAATTTAAGTCCTGAAGTCCACAAAGTATCCAGACAGCGTTCAATAATATGGCTTTCCCCGCTTAACTGGTGATGTTCTACCATTGTCCGCATATCCTGATACAGACTTTTCGGCAGGCGCAAAATCTGGCCTTTAGGGACGATATAATTAGCGCCTGGGGCAAACCGCAGATAGGTTGGATAGTAGTGGTCTTGATAGACAAAATCAAAAAATTCATTAGGGTTCCTGACATAAAGAATGTTATGGTACATATTCAAATAATTATGCTCCATATAGCCGTGATCCCAGTAAGAATCCGTCATGCGAAATTCCAGCTTTTCTTTTTCGACAATCGGCGTGAAATAATCATTGTTCATAACGCTCTCAAAATATTCTTTGCTGACATGGCGGTTAATAACGTTTCCTTTAATCAGCATTAGAATTTCCGGTAAATTTTTATAATGTTCAATGATGTATGTAAAATAAGCATAAAGGTTAAACCCTACATTCGGAATCCGTATATCCCTATAACCTAATAAATTTTTTTCTGGGTAGTTTGGAACAGGGTCAGACTTGTCGTAAATCTGATAGTTACATGTATACTTTTTGATCCAGTCAGCATCGCTGTTATATTTAGAAATCACTACAAAAGTATCATCTCTAATTTTCATACTTTTATAAAATATCCTTTGTTATTTCGTTTTTTTGATTTCTTAAAATCATATTTTTTATGACAACTTCGGCAGAATTGAATAAAACTATCTTTCTTCCTATCATTATAGTTTCTTCCTTTTTTCAAAGCCCAATCAAATTTTTGAGGAAATAATAAAATTCCATTCTTAGTTTTTCTAGGATAAATACATTCAGAATTTTCACATTTTTTAGCATTACCAAATTGTGATTTTATCCAATCATGAACAGCACCGTACTTCGCCTTTTTACCTTTCCAAAAAGGCGATTCTATACCTTTTCTATGAGAAATAGCCTGTCTATGATAGCATTTCATTGAACAAAATTTACCACCTCCTTTTTTAAAATTAGATGGCCAAGGAATAAATATTTTTTTACATTCTAAACATTTCTTTTCCATAACCATATGGATATCATACCCAGTAAAGAAATGCAATTATATATAAGTGAATTTTTTATATTCATTTTGGGGAAGTTTCCAGTAGCCAACATTGCGTCCAGCCCAAAAACGGGGCACCAAAACTAATTTTACATTCTCATTTAATAAAGCCGGCAGTACGGCGAAACTGGAATTGGAAAGAATCAAATAATTAGCATAGCGGATCATCCGCCAATCCCTGCCAATCTCGTGCATAACTTCAAAATCAGGGAAAAATTTCAAAGCTTCTTCCATATCGTCGGTAACCACAATGAATTTCTTTGCTCCTTTGGCTTTCATTTCCGAAACCGCCAGACTCCAGTAATCATGGGTTAAATACAAATCAGCAACGCCTTTATATTCTCCGCCTCGAAAGTTTATAACACATAGATTCTTGGGCATTTTTAGAGGTTCAACCGCCAGCCATTTGTCGATTTCCATAAGCCTATGCTTCCAATAATTCTCATCCTGCCATAAGCCCATTATCAGAGTGTTGTCCTTAATATCTTTCACCCGCTTGTCATAGCCTCGAATATCCACGCCTTCAGGCGTATCAATTCTTTGTTCGCTGAATTTAAACCTCAGCCATTGAAGATTTCTGCCAAAATCCAGATTCATAAAGGAACTACCCTTAAATAATTCCGGGTGGCCTATGCCAAAATCCGTGTTTAAATCCAAAGCTAAAACACGGCACATTACATATGAAAATAACTGGTTGCCCAAACCCATTCCTTCCTCCAAATTAGTGGCTATCATAGTGAGTGAAAAGCGAAAGTTTTTTTAATGTCTTTATTCTCCTCTATCTCATGCTCTTTGCTGAAATACTTAGCAACCTCCAATGGGGCAAACTTACAATCTTGTTCCTCTAGCCAATCCCTTTGCCAGACGCATATCGCTCCGTCCTCGTTGTTATTTCCATGATGATATTCCATTAGCCTAATTGCCGCTAAATCCATTAATTTTTTGCTTCTTAAGCTGACTGAATTGCCGACCCGAATCAATCTGCCTAAAAGCGTTCTATATGAATAATTATCTTTAGGCATTGGCCAAGGTGCTCCGATAAAATCATAATTGAGCCATTCATCTTTCCAAAGTTCGGGGTGAATAATATATCCGTCATGATGAATAAATAAGCAATAGTCAGTTTCAATGTGTCTAGGCAATTCGTAAATCACCGCCTCATTCCAAGTTCCAATATCTTTTATTTGTTCCAGCTCAATCAGTTTAACGGCTCCGAACTTTATATCTTTACAGCTTTTCCTTATCGCTTCCTTATGCTCTTGTGTTTTATAGCCAACTCCGGTCATGCAAGCCAGAGTTATCATAGGCAATTTTATCATTGATAATCAGAAGGTAATTTAACTGTCTTAATATCTTTAATGCTCATAGGCTCAACATCAGGGCGGGTTTCTTTCGCCAATTCAAACATACTTTTTCGGCCTGTGCCTATATATATCAATTTAGACTTCTTATCCTCCTGCCATTCGCTAATTGCATAGTAAATCTTGGAAGCGATTTTATCCGCGTAATCTCCTAAAGTAAACATATCAGTAAATGCTTTGGGGTGAGGAAATGGTCTTGGCTTAAATAAAGTCCTGATAATCAGATAAGGCGTTGCTTGATAAGTAACCACGTGTTCTGCCAATCTTTTAGTCAGACTGTAAAAATTAATCGGCCTATGGGCATACTCGGTTGAAATAAACACAAACGGAACTTTGGGATACGCCAGCAACAGATTGAACGTACCGTTAACATTGGTTTCAAAACATTCTTGCCTATCAATTTCGGCTTGTTCAACTTTGGTGTAAGCAGCGCAATGAATCAGCAAATCTATGCCTTGATACGACGTAATCGGAGCTTGGGTAATATCCAAAAGCTTGTGCGGTGGAGCTATCACTTTCCAATCTCTCTTTTTACCCAATATCGGAATTAACTGCGAACCTAACAGCCCTGAACCGCCTGTTAAAAGAATGTTCATTTAAAGCCTCTAAAAGTTTGCTTAATATACTCCAACTGCTCCTCGCCCAATCCCTGATGTATGCCGATTAATAGCCCGTGTTTCATAACATAATCGGCATTAGGAAACTTCCTTGGGCGGTGGGAGCTGTAAAAAGCAGGATGTCTGGTAATGTTGCCTGAAAATATCGGGCGAGTTTGAATTTCATGCTCCTCCAGATACTTGACCAATTTATACCTGTTATCAACCAACAGAGGAAAAGCCAGCCAATTGGCGTGAAATTGCGTAAACGGCAATGTAAACTGCGGAAACTCCCGCTCAAAGAACTCCAGCAGGCTTATAAAGTTGGCTTTGCGCTTAGCCAAAAAACCATCCAGTCTTTTTAACTGCTCCAAGCCGAACGCGGCCATAGCCTCAACCGGCCTGAAATTAAATCCTTTTTCCACATACAAAAATTTATTGTCGTAAAGAAAGTTGCCGACAGTCTGGGTGTATCTGTCCGCGATAACTTCGCTCTCGGTCGCCCCTCGTCCCCAATCCCGCATGGTTCTGAATCTTTTAGCTAATGTCTCATCATCAGTCATAATCATGCCACCCCCGCCCATGGCAGTTATGATGTGCGAGCCGTAAAAAGAAGTTATGGCTATGTGTCCCGAAGATTCGCAGATAGTATCGCAATCATCTTCGATATAAATTATATTTTTCTCATCACACAAAGCTCTTAACCTAGCCGAGTCCATGCGATTGCCCAGTAAGTTGGGAATTAAAACCGCCACAGTTTTTTTGGTTATCAACTTCTCGATATTTTCTATGGTCGGCAAGTAAGTGCTGATCTCCGAATCCACAAATACCGGCTTGTGTCCTGTCTGAATAATCGGAGCAAGCGTCGTGGCAAAAGTCAGAGCCGGCGTGATAACTTCGCCTTTGGGCAAGATAGTGCAAGCCAAAAGATTGGCGCTGCTGCCTGAATTGACAAAAACCGCATATTTTTTATTAAACAGCTTGGCGATCTGCTTTTCAAACTCCTCTGACAACGGCCCGACTGAGAGCATGGTGTTGCCCAATGCCAGCCATACGGCGTTCTTTTCTTCATCCCCGAATACAGCGGCTGAATACAAAATTTTCATAAGTATTTCTCCTTTAAATAATTTACTTCGGCTAATTTGCGTTCATCCGACAAGTTAAAAGTCGTCTGGTGATCGCCTGTGTTGATTATAACGTTAATGTCATAAACCAGCTTTGGCTCGCCAAACTTTTGTTTCATTCGGTAATAATAATCCAAATCCAACACCCAAGTCAGTTTGGTATTGAACAAAATCGGATTAGCCTGTTTGCGGATTGTGATAACGCTGGGCGAACCGATTGTATTAACCCCTTTAAGTATCTCATCACTGTAAGTTGGCCAATGGACTGAACCATCAGTATGCGTGCAGGATGTTGCCAGCCAATTATCCTTAGGCTTAAAGTGAGCGGCAATTACTTCCAACGCCCGGCTGTGATAAAGCCTATCGTCTTGATAAAGAATTTTAATCAAATCGCCATTGGCATAAAGCATGGCGGTATTGGTGTTCCCGGCCATTCCCGGAGTTCCCATGTTTTTAATAAATCTTAAAGGCAAATCTTTTTCTTCCTGGCAAAAATCCCTAATCTCATCATCCATAGAATCGTCAGTTACCACAACTTCAAAATCTTTGTATGTCTGCTGTTTCAGCATATCAAACGACTGCTTGAGAAACTCTAAGCCATATTTCATGTGATAAGTTGGGATGACTATTGAAATCATATTTGGCTTTCAATCCATTTATACAGTTTTAACAATCCCTCTTTAGTCGGTCTGCTTGGTTTCCAACCAAGTTTCTGTTCAATCAAAGTGTTATCCGAATTGCGTCCCCTGATGCCGACCGGGCCGTCAATATGGTTTATCTTTAGTTTTCTGCCTTTAAATTCCATAGCCCACTCTGCTAATTGGTTAATGGAAATCAACTCCGATGAGCCGATATTAACCGTCCCGACAAAATCCGATTGCATCAGTTTTTCCACTCCGTCCAGACATTCATCAATGTATAAAAAGGAACGAGTCTGTTCGCCGTCTCCCCACATTTCTATCTCATTGTCAGCCTCAATGACTTTACGGCAAATGGCGGCTGGAGCTTTCTCTCTGCCTCCTTTCCACGCACAATACGGCCCGAAAGTATTATGAAACCGAGCTAGTCGCACATTCAGCCCTTTGTTCTTATTGTACGACAAGTATAAATGTTCCGAGAACAGTTTTTCCCAACCATATTCATTGTCAGGCATAGCCGGGTAAGCGTCAGTCTCTTTGTAATCATAGTTGGTCAACTGGGCGGTAAGTTCATCAATCGGCGGATAAACGCAAGCTGAAGAGGAATAGAACACCTGTTTAACTTTATTAATGGTTGCGTAATGGGCAGTATTGATATTGATAAGCGCGTTGTCATGCAAAATTTCTGAATCGTTATCGCCAGTAAAAATTACCCCAGCTCCACCCATCCAAGCCGCAAGGGCATATAATCTATCAAAGGATATTTGGGGATGAGAAAACAATTTTTCCCAAACAGCAGGGTTGCGCAAATCGCCCAATAAAAACTCATCAGGTCTGGCAAATCTCGGCTTTTTTATGTCCACGCCCACGACATAATGGCCGTCTTGTTTCAAGCGCTTAATAAGATTCGACCCTATAAATCCTGAGCTTCCAGTAATTAAACAATTCATATTCTTTTCCATTCAGGCGGGCATTTCACCCGTTCAATTTTATCGGTAAACCACTCTTTAGGCGCGACCACAATCTTATCAGGATTGGGATTAAGATACGCCGCCCACCAGCCATAAGTGCTGTTGCAAATAATGTTGGATTTGCAACTTGCCATAAGTTTAAAGTCTTCCATTTCCGTTCCGAAAGAGAAAGTTTGATTTTTAAAAAATTTCTGTTCCATGCACCACTGGATATCGTCGCTGAATATCAAAAACTGCTCGTCAGGAAACATGGCCATAGCTTTTTGATAATAATCGGTTTCCCATAAGTTCACATAAAAAGGATTTTCAAAATACGCGGGTTCATCAGGATTGCTGGGATTTTTTCCGCGCCTGACATGAATGCTGACTCGGCTATCATAACCAATCCCTTCGCTGAACATAGCCTGCAACTCCACCTTGTACTTATCGAAGTACTCATAATTCTGCAAATAAATATCCGGTATCTTGCCCTCCCGCCATTGGGCGTAAATGTATGCACTTTGAAAAAACCTGTTTCCCAAACGCCCAAAATGTTTATCCAAAAAGTTTGGCATATTCCTGTTCCCATAAATGAATTTTAACAGCGATATTGTAATTTTCTAAAACATATTGCTTGGCTTTCTGTCCCCAATCCCGCCTTAAGCTTTTGTATCTTAAAAACATTTTTATTTCATCCATCCATTTGGAATTATCGATGATGACCCGCATAAATTGGCTGTCTTTAGGATTTTGCTGATAAGGACTGTCATTAGTTGTAAACCCCTGGGCTATAACCGGTATCTCCAGCATGGAAGCTTCCAAGAATTTAAGATTGCTTTTACACCGATTAAAATATCTGTCGGCTCTGGGAATAAGCATTAAATCCAGCCGCAATTCATTCAGAGTATCAAAATAATCTGCCATAGGCACCAGCGGTTGCCATTCAATATTCAAACTTTCCCAGAAAGCGTAATCTTTGGCATGAACTTTTTGAACAACCCTTGCCGTATCCTCATCTTTGGCAGGCAAGCCAAACAAAACCAATTGCACATCATTTTTTCTGTTCAGCGACTCCAAAACCTGCTTAAATCCCTGCCAATCTGATTCGTAAGCGGTTGAGCCGACTACGCCAATGCGAACCTTATCGCCCTCGTTTCTTAAAGGCTCGGGCCAGGCATTAGGATCAATGCAGTTCGGCAAAACAGCGACATTGTCATTCAACTCCCTGTATTCTTTAGCCAAAAATTCCGTGGGACAAGTAATCAAATCAGCTTTGCGTCCAAATTCATCCAAATATTTATTAACTTTATCCAAAAGATACTCAAATTTATGCCCGTCAATATCCTTATATGTATCGTCTGAATCCATGACAATCTTCTTGCCCAGTTTTCTAAGCGTATCGGCAATCTGCAAGCAGCGTTCGTCATTCGGCCTCTGAAAGACGACAATGTCCGCGTCCATGCAAGCCTGAGCCATTGAATTTTCATTAAAATGCCAGTTTCTTAAACTGGTCTTGTCGCCATCCCAGCCGCCGGCTATTAAAGGCGTCAAACAGCGATAGAAATAACAGCCTTCCTGCATGGACAGAGTAAAATAAACCTTCAAGAAGCCTCCAACTTTTTTAATTCCTCTTTCATTCTGGCAATCTCTTGCTGTTTTTGTAATTTCAAATCAGCCAAACGCTTTTCAGCTTCAGCTATCTGCTCAGTTATGGATAGATTAGTTTTGGTTTCTTGTGGAACAGTTTGTTTTTTAGCCAGCCCTTCTATTTCTTCTTTGGTCGGAATGTAATCAGGAACATTTGGCTTTATAATCTGTTTTGTCTTGGGGTCAATAACATTGCCTTGAGAATCAATCCTGACTGATTCCTTTTTTATATTCGGAGAAAGTATCACGCCATTCATAAATTGCCTAATTTTTTAATATTAAAAAATTGACCAAATAAATATTTTGCTTTTTGATTATAAATCTCGGCAGCTTGTTCTTTTGTTTCAAATAAACCAAGATGAAAATGTTTTTTATTAACTTGAATTTGCGCACGAAACTTCTTATTTTGTTTATCCCAAATTACACCTGTAAATCCAGAAATATTATTTTTTAATTTTATTTTATTCATTTGGTTTTGAGAACGCGTGCAAATTCTTAAATTCCGGCGGCGATTATCTAATTTATTATGATTGATATGATCTATTTCCATCCCTTTAGGACAGTTTATTATTAATAAATGAGCATAAATTTTTTTATAATTTTTTCCTTTTCCTAAATGATGGGCAATAGCATATCCGTAAGAGCTTAAATACCAAGAATATTTTTTAACTAAATCATATTTTTCATTATCTATTAAAAGATATTTATCTTGACCCCTTTTGCCGCCTAACGCTATTTTTTTCATTCAATTCCTATCAAGAAGGACACCGCCTTGTAAGTGGTGTCCTTTTTAATTACAAGGCTAACTGCAGTTATTATATCAGATTGTTTATGCCGCAGAGAGAATTGCGATTCCCGCGTTATCTCTGTTTTCAATCGTGCCGTAGAGCAAGTCTGCGGTCGTGACTGTTGATAGATATTCGGGAATATAGTGCGATTGCACTCTGACGCCATACTGCCCTGTCATGGAAGACGAACCCATTGATCCGCCGGTTCCCAAAGGGGACCGCGCCCAATGCAGAGCGTCTTTATGAGCCAAAGCGTTATAGCGCCCGACTGTGTTGGATACATTCTGAATATTGTTGGAGACAAATACCGGAATGCCATAGAGCAATGCGGCCGGTCTTTTCGCCGTTGGATCGTTGATTGGAGAATTAATTGCAAGAGAGAATTTATCAATCGATTGCAATTGTTTCCAAAAAACATTCGGCGAGAAGAAGAAAGCCACGTCCTGCGTCGTATCCAGGCCATTGGTTTCAAGCTGGGCGATTGCCGAGAGAATATCGCTGTCTTTTACATTAGCTGTTGAACTGCCCGCCGTGCCGGAAAATCCGCCAAACAGCGTGGCAAGAGCAACTTCCAATTTTTTAGCCATAGTGTAGCCGGCATTCTTGGCGTAGCGTTCCTGCAGATAGTAGGAATGCTTAACCTGCGCCGCTTCTCTATCCTCAATCGCAAAAGAAACTTCAAACCATTGGTCAACCGCCAGCGTAATTTTACTGTCCGTGGGGGCATTTAAAGTTACCGCTGTTGCGTTGAGTTTGGCGTTTGCCGCCATCTCAGTGGTTGTCGGGGTATAGAGAACATTACCGCCTTCAGCCAATTCACTTGATCGATCTACGAAGAAATCGGCAAGTAAGAGTTTTAATTTAAAGAACTCATTAACTTTATCTCCCCACAATGTAGGGATGTAACTAGCGAGAGTTGTTAAAGTCTCGGTAGTTGTGGGAAATGCCATTTTTTTACCTTATTTTTTCCGCCATTTCTTTTGCCAAAGCTTCATGCTCCTCGCGTGTCAGCTGAGTAATTGATTTTTCCTGTTTAACTGATGAGCCTCTGCTAGCGGAAAGTTTTGCCTTTTCTTTTTTGCGGTCAGCTTCCGCCCGTTCAAGATAACCCTGAAACAACGGAGTGTCCTTGGCTTTAAGCAAAGACAAATCTTTGGCCTTAGCAACGGCTTTTAATTCATCAAGATCATCAGCTTCCATGCCTTGCGCGATGAGTATGCCTTCTTCACGCAAAAGATAGTCGGAATTATTTATTGGTTGAACCTTAGCCTGCTCTTCCGCTTTTAGGCGTTCGGCCTTTAACAGCTTGGCCTCGGCTTCGGCTTTTTTAGCCCGTTCAAATAATCGCTTATTTGATTCTTTAATCTTTTCTATATCCTCAGTTTCCGTGTCAGCCACGGGTTCTTCGACATTATCGGTTTTTTCGGCTTCCTCTGCCGGCTCGATAGGAGTATCCAGCTCTACATCTTCGGCATCTTCTGCCATATGTTTGCCATTGATAGGCCAGGCATGGCCAATATGAGTGTATAAGCTACACCTGGAAACGGATTAAAACTCCGCTCCCAGCTAGAGCTTATTTTCTTTTCTTCTTTTTCCTTTTGGGCAGCTTCTCGGGGTGCGGCGTTTCTTTCATCCAGCGATTTGCCATGTCAGGCTTATTGGCATACATCCAGTGAAGTTGAGCTACACTTTTAAACGGCATTACATTCCTTTCGCGCCCCGGCTTTTGTGATACAAACCGACATTAGGCTTAGTACTGCCTTTTGGCTTTTTGCCGCCTTTCATCATATTCGGCTTGCTTGTTCCCTTAGTTTTACCGCCGACTTTTTTCATGCCCATTCCCGCGACACTTGTTCCTCGCATAAATTTATCTCGCTTCATTAGTTGGTTTAGCTTCCTTTTTAGGAGCATAATCCAACTCCATCTGATTAAACGCCCGATCGACCAGCTCAATGGCGTCAGCCGCGTGTTCAACGCTTTTGCGCTGATAGACGCGGTCAATTATTTCTTGATTAAAAACTGCAAACATGTACGACTTGACCGCTTCCCTTAATTTTTCATTCTGATAAAACTCAGCAATCATGCTCTGGCCGCTAATGACAATTGAGGTTGCTTGTTAGGAACTGTTTGAGCTGTTGGAACTTGTTGTTGCGGCTGCGCTTGCGGTGTCTGTTGTCCCTGCTGTTGCGCATCCTGCTGGGCTTGCATTTGCTTGGCCTGTTCCTGAATTGCCGCCATTAACGTTATGGGAGAAAGTCCGGCTCCTGACAGTTCCACAATTCTGACAAAGACCTGGGATAAGACAGGGTCCTGAAGCATAGTCGGATTTTTGGCCACCATCAGAAGAATATTGGACAGCGATTCCAAAGTCGCGGCTTTATTGCGCTGTTCGCCAGTTACGCTAAACGTCAATTTTAATTCCAAATCCTTGTAATAATCCTTGGGTATGTCCATGAAGCGATGGGTTTTGCTTTGCTGGACATTCTCCAAAGCAAACTTCTGATATGCCTCATACTCTTCCAAAGTCACTATCTGGTCATTGAGTATCTTTTGTATGGCCTGCTGATTGGCTACATGCAGAGAATAAGACTTATCAATGGCTTTCAATTCATCAGCAGAAAATTCATAGGCCAGAATATGTTTCCTGTTCAGCCGCTTGCTTAAATAGGGCAGTATCCAATCATAAAATATCTCGGAAACAAAAATACCCAACTCTTCTTTTAAATCGTCGAAAACGCTGAAACTTTGCTGGAGAATAGCCGCCTGCAGCCGATATGGAGTGCCTGAAGGCGGTGTTTCGCCCCGTTGCGCGGCATAAGCTGAAGAGGCTTTTTCCAGTTGCGTGTACCAAAGCGTGACATAATTCTCAAACTGCTGCATACCGCCTGTGGGGCTTAACTGCAAAGTCGTAATCGGCTTGCCGTCGTCATGCTCCAGAATTATGCCGTTATCCATGTCTGTCAGTATATTGCGCCCTTTCAGTTTTCTTGAAGCTGACTGGCCGATAACTTTAGCCGTGTACTCCATGGCCCGCTGCTGTTTCTGCACCGCGTCATTAGTCCAAACTTGGGCTTGCTCCGCTTCTTCCCAAACGCCGATTCCCAAACTGCGCCCTGATTTTTTCTTGCGCGGCAGATATTTATACACCCGTTCGGTATCATCCTCACAATACAATAAAACCTGCTTGGTATTTTCCTCGCCGGCAATGATATAGAACTGATAAGAGTATTTATTTTTGTCATTATCATCTGCTTTTTCCTGTTTTGCTTCTTTGTAATATTCAATCGGAAACTCGCCTCTAACTTCAAATACCGGCACGCGCTTGCTGGTAGCTTTCAAATCCACGCCGTATTTCTGAGCTTTGCGGGTTTTGCTGGCCAGCTTGATAGCCTCTTCGACATCCTGCCAGACATCCATTTTTCGGCTCAATTCTGACGGACTCATGTAATGCTTTTCAATAATCACGCCTTTTTCAATATCCAAAGGATCGCAGACGATATTTTTCCATTCAGGAACTTGTATCTCCAATTCTTTTTTGCCGTCATACTCTTCCAGGCATTTCTTGGCGATAACTCCGCCGTATCTGGTTCGGGTTTGTTTCAGTTCGTTTAAGGTCTGGCCGAAATTCATTTCTTTCATCCAATTCTGCAATTCTTTGCCTAAGAGAAACGACTTATCAAAGTCTTTCGGTTCATCCGCCGTAACCTGCAAATCCTTGGTATCCAAATCCACAGCAGCGTCTTCCACGTCGCAGATGGCATTGCCGATATTATAGAAAGGCTTCTCTTTGCCCAGTTCATCGACTTGCCCCAATAAATATTTGCTGGAGGAATAAAACTCAATCGTCCGTATCATTTCAGACATGGAAAAATTCAGGCCGTTGATTATTTCCAAAGCCGAAGTATTGTATGCCCCGATTATTTCATTGACTTCGCCGAATATTTTGAGATTCATCTCTTTAAGTTTACTACTTATTTAATTATCTGGCATTGTTTCTGGCAAGTTTGCGCCGTATAAGCTCCAATTCCAAAAGTTCCTCTTGCGTCATATCAGCATTGGGCGGGATTGAATCAAAATACCAGAATTTAATATCATCCCAATCCTCGTTTAATTTTCGGCCGTTAATCCAAGTCATCTGGATTGGTTGATTAATGCTCTTTGGCGGACCAAACTCCGTTCAAGTATTTCTTCCCGGCTGATAATCCCCTGCGGCTGGTTGCCCATAATGGCATACCTTAAACTATCGAGGGCATGGTCGTTTTCTTTAATTGGATTTTCCTGTTCATTGTGGTCAGGCTTCTTGTCAGGGTAGCTGTAAGTTTCCAATTCACTAATCAAAGCTACGCAATCCTTGTGGATATGCAGGCGATTCTGCTTAAACAGCTCTCTGACTTTGCTAATGCCGTTGGCTACCGAATCCTTGCCCTTAACAACTTCGCTGACTGATACGCCTTTTTGATTAAGCGCTTCAATCGCCCCCGGCGACTCAGGATCGGGATAGACACGATTGAATCCACAGGACGCGACATATTCCGCCACTTGGGCATCGGTTCTCCCTGTCTTATACCATTCTTTTTCAACCCAGTAATTGTCATCCTTATCCCGCCTGATTGATAAGACCGCGGCAGGGTTGGTAAATCCAAAATCAATCCCCGCGATATACTCCGCCGATTCAATCTCATGCTGGCTGTATAAATGCCTGTCCCTTGAAAAATCTTTATATACCAAGCCTTCAGTTTTTCTGAAATCCGCCAGATACTCCTGGGCAAACCTGTCCTCGGTAAGTTCGGCTCTGGCTTTATCCAGTTCTTCTTCGGGCAAGAAGGGATTGTCATAGCTGGTAAAATGAAAACTTTTAAAATCCTTATCCGTATTTTCCAAATTATACAAATCGAAAAAATGATTAAAGCCTTTGGGCGTGGAAATAAACATAACCTCACCCTTGCGGTCAGTCAGCGTTGGCCTAAGTACTTCCTGCCAATTCAGCCAGAAATTTTTATAGCCTGAAACTTCGTCTAAGACTAAAAAATCGTTAAATGTGCCTCTGGCGGTTTCCACAGACTCCCAGCCTCGCAAAGTAATCAGCGATATGCCTCTATCCTGGGTTTTGATTTTCAATTCCAGCCGGCTTTCATTGACCTTGTGGATTAAAGGCTGGGCTTGGCGCAAGAGTTCTGCCCAGGCAATATCTCTAGCCTGTTGATAAGTCGGGGCAATATAGCTTATCCGCCTATTTTTCTGGGCAAATGCTTTGGCAATCATCTCCAATACGGCCAGAGTGGTTTTGCCAAACCTACGCCCCGTGTTCAGGACCCGGTAGCGGTGACGATCCTGGGCTATTATCGACTGTTTCGGGGTTAGATTCATCGATATTGTTTTTCTCTGCTAATTCTTTGGCTATTTGCACGTAAATAGGCTTTGTAGGGTCATCACCAGCATCGGGTATGGCTTTGCCATAAAGCTTTATCATTTGCTCAACTGCCCATTTCTTATCAGGTTTATTTTTGCCTTCAATGCAGGATTTTATAAAATCAAAAGTCGGACCCGCTAACTCGGTCATATATTTCACGACTTCAATTTCTTCTTTCATGCTTTTTCTGCCACCAGCCATTGGATATTAACTCCTTGTTTACTGCTAATTTTATTGCTTTTATTTTGCCACATTCTTACAAATCTGGCTAATTTTATCCACAAGTTAGATGTGGTATAATTCAATCAGTAGTTTAAATTACGCAAAGCCTGTTAGACTGTAAGAACCCTACCACATGGTTGGTTGGTCTGTAACTCTAACAGGTCAGCCCAACCGCTATGCGATAGGGTTTTTAAATTACCGTAGACAATTTAGGCACAAATTGCATTTCCTACGGTGTTAGCAAAAAACAAGTTTCGCCGATTCTAAAAAACACCTACCTCTAAGTAAGAGCCTGATGTGAAAGCTGGGATAAACAGTTCCTTTCCCATGCTACTAAAGTAGTAAAATGTTAAATCATTTTCCTCTGCCCAGCCGAATGATCAGTCCCGTACTTAGCTAAACTCTCTGCCTGATACATAACTCAAAAGTAAAGGATGGGGGAGATATATATATTGTCCGACTATTGTCCGACAATAGCGAAAATGAGAAATAAACATTATAAAAGACATAGTTATAGGCATGATGAAGAAGTAAGAAAAGAATTAAAACGAAGGCGGAAACATTTTAAAAGTTGGAATTTATTATTTAGAAGTTTGCTTTGTATGACTAATCAATGTGATGCTTGTGAAAAATCCGTTAAGATTACGCCGACAGTAAGATATAAAATACGAACTGATGCTTTATTGATCTTGTGTAAAGATTGTTGGACTAAACGTGGCTGGATTCGAGACAGATATTCTGGCCAGATACAATTAGGTTATTATTTAGCTAACTAATATGACTGATCCCATTCAAGAAGAACAAGAAAAAACCGCTAAAATACTCGTAGAGGAAACCAAGAGAAATTTAGAAATCCAAAGGAAAGAAAATGAACTTGCCGATAAATGAAATTGTAATTACTCTTGACAGAATTTTAACACTAGTGTAATGTATGTGTATAAAGGTCGAGTAATTAAGTGAAAGGAATAACGATGACAAATAAAGCAATGGGTTGGGCAATTTTAATTCCAATGTGGTTTGCGGCTTTATCAGGCTTATTTAATGTTGAACTTGATTCCAGCACCACCCTGATAGTGGGAGGATTGATGTTAACATTCGGAACTTGGGGAGCATATAGGCTGATTAAGGAAACTAAGCAAGCTGAAATTAAACCAGAAGTTAAGGAAGTAATAATCTAGTTGTTGGCTTTAGAGAGGGAAGGAAGGTATCTGCCAAGAACTCCCTTCCTTCTCTAAAAAAATTAATCAACGATATGAAAATCAACACTAAGGAAGAAGCAAGAGTTTTAAGAACTGCCCATAATACCATTCAGATAGTCAAGGCTATCAGACAGGGGAAAGAAGCTAACCAGATAGTTCAGGAAGTTGGATGCAATTATAGCGTGGTTACTTACTACATGAATTTATTAGTAATTAAATAAGAAAACTTATGGACAACCCAAAGGAAAGCCAAATGTACAAATCATTCTTTAAGCTATTTGAAACTTTGAACAACGAGCAGATTGAATTAATGGATGAATTTATTTTCACGATTCAAAACGAATTGGGCTTGATGCAGGATGAATTGGAAAAGCTGAAAGGATTGACTGAAGCAGAGACACAGCAAGGAATGATGGGTTTATGGGCGGACAAGATAGATCGGGAGCATGACGAAATGAAGGAAAAAGGAGGTGAGAAGAATGGACAATGACAGTGAAATTTATTACCGCTTAAAGTTAAATCAGTTTCTTCTAAACAGGTACGGGTTAGTGGGAGGGAGATACATAATTAAAAGTCTCAATGAGTTAGAAAGAAAATTACATGACAGACCAATCATCAAACGAAAAGAACCCAGCCGTCTCAAGCAAGGTTCTTAATACGCAAATTATACCGCAGGCCACCGAACTTGTAAAATTCGATCCTGAAGCTGATATAGAGCGCGGACAGAGAGCCGCCCGTGCTCTGATGAAGATTGTTGAAATTACCAAGCCTTTGAAATTAGGCGGTAAAACTTATCTCTACTTTGAGCACTGGCTGGCCATTGCCAAATTTTTCAATATTACTGTTGGCACGGATCATGTAATCTACGACAGCGATGCTGGCTCTTATATCGCGACAGCCGTTGTTTATAACAGGAATGGAATAATAATCGGAGGAGCTGAGGCAAGCTGTTCTAAAAAAGAAAAAAATTGGAGTGTAAGAAGAACTAAATACGGCGAAGAAAGAGTGCCTGATTTTCAGTTGCGAAGCATGGCTCAGACCCGCGCTATGGCAAAAGCCCTGCGTTCCATTCTAGGCTACATTCCAGTTTTAGCGGGCATACAAGCCACCCCGGCCGAGGAAATGGATAATGAGCCACTTAATGACCAACCGCCCCGCAAAACGCCAAATATTGCGTCTACAAGCCTCCCGGAACCTGATGTGGATGTAAATACAATCGTGCCTGGCAATCCGCCAGTCAACCGCAATGTATATAAAGAATTTAGCGATAAAGTTAAAAATGCCAAAACCATTAAAGAAATTGACGGGTACTCGGAAAATCTGAAATACCTTTCAAGACAGTTAACGCCTAAAGAACGAGCATTGCTTAGATCAGAGTTTACAGCAAGGAGATTGGAATTGGACGATTCCATGTTTACAATAGAAACTACTGAGCGAAGCCAGTCTGCTCCGCAGAATGATACGCCAAAACCAAATGGAAAATAACCAACAAATCATTTCCGTGGATTCTGGCTATGATTGCTGCCGCAGACATTTTTACTACGGGATCCATTCCGCCGTCTGTCAGCAGTTAAATAAATTCTCTCCAACCCAACCATTACCTATAGAGCATGACATTGCTTGAACAAGCTAAAACAATTAAGCGGAGATCGCAGAAGTATGAGTTTAATGACGAAACTTTGGAATTGGCTTTAGCCTGGGTGCATGATGAGATTTCCAGCAAGCAAGCCGCCGCAGCCCTACTCGGCAAGTACAAAAGCGCTAATCATTTATACCCGATGGCTTTAATTTTGCAGGAAGCCGTCCGTAAGAAAAAAATTAAGATAATTTATCCCGTACTCGAATGAATAAATTTACTCCTCTAATCGTAGCTCTCATACTGTGGATGATTCTTATGAATATCGCTGTCATCTGGCAGGCTGATATCAACGACAAACTTATTAGAGTCAATAATTTGGAGACTGAATCGATCAGGCTCTTAAATGACAAGCTCAATAAATTGCAATGCCCTATTCCTAAAATTGATATTCAGGGGGCATTATTAAGCTAGGTCTATGAAATCATTTAAAGAAAGCTTGGTTGATTGGCAACAAATCGAAGATGGAAGTTATAAGATTGAGTTTGGAGATGGATACGAACTTTGGTTTGAAAAACTTATATTTGATGAGCAATATTATATTGCGTTGTATAAAAATCAAGAATTGATAACTGATAAAATTGTAATCAAGCCTGGCAAGTGAATTTATGAAAATAATAACAGGCGTTGCAGTAGTTATCTGGATTATTTTTGCTTCTTATTTTATTTATAAAAACATTGAATGCTCCGAACGAGGAGGAAATTATGTTAGAACATTATTTTGGGTTGTTTGCATAGAAAATCAATAATTTTATGTGGCATTTTGATTTAGGTTCATATTTTATCGGAATGGGAGTTTCTTTTTTAAGTTTAATTCTCCTTAGAGCTTTTCTAAACTTAATTTTGCCAAACAAATGAACGTCTGTTCAGCAGAATGGCCAATCGCTTGGGTTTTAATTGTCTTGATAATAGCGGCTACTTGGTTAATTAAAGATTAAGGAGGACAGATGATTATCACGATTAGAATCCGCAGAAACAGCTTGACTGACTGGATCGCCCAAATACTGCGGGACATCAGAGACCTCTCGCTGTTGCATAAGAATACCTAACGGAGGTTTTATGCCGACTGTGATTTGTGATTTCTGCGCGAAACGAATCACTCCCGGGCAGGAAGTCGAAAGATTCGGCATGTACGTCTTTCACAAGTTCGATTGTTTTCTGGAATGGCACTCGTTGCGGCAGAAAGCCGATCGGCTGCGGAAACCCGAAGATAAAAAGGAGCAGAGCGATGGCTGAGGACACTCCTGACGTGCCGGTTGTTTGTTCATTCTGCGGTAAGATCATTGAGCCTGCCCAGGAAGCGGTAATGAACGGCGACCTTGTTCTGCATTCTGATTGCCTCCGATACTCTAAGCTGACATTCCGCGAGGCCTGGAAACAGGCGGAGAAGGCACAGCGGGATATTAAGGACTTGTCGGGACTTCACAAGAAGTAACGACTTATTTTTTAAATAATGAAAAGAAAGTATAATAACATAAAATGGAGGATAGCAACTCGCGTGCGCAATGAACCCATCCAAATTTCCTTTTATGATAAGCACGGGAATAAAGTTTTAATCCCTGCCACCAAAACTTTTTTAATTAAAATCTTCTTTTTCATTAAAAAGAAGAAGAAAAGTAAAAATCCCGCTTGAGGACGTCTGACGTCCTTGACGAACTCCCCGCAAATATTTTCTAACCCTATGCAAAATTAAAAAATAAGCCCGATTAGCTGGAATCAGGCTTCGGTTTCTTATTCTCCTCCGATTCTTTTTTGTGCCGAATGTATTCCCTGTAAGCGTCTGCGCAGTTGGGGTCGTGAAACAGTTTGCCTTCAATCTCCACGAGTACGTCCGTGTTGTGAATTAGCCTTGAGCACCATTCACACATAAAATCTGTGTAAGGCATTACTCTTTCTCCTTTTCAGGATGCCGCCAAGTTAAGCGGTCGGCTTGCTGGCGCATGCGATGCCACTCAGAAGCGCAGGTGGGAGAATGGAATAAGTAGGGGCCGATCTTCTCTGTTACCTCTCCGGGTTTGACGGGCCTTAAGCAAAAA
>Ga0193747_1000108_pt1 | contig 41266 bp, 43 predicted proteins | sample L1m2metaG_FD_143048 | JGI IMG/M metagenome (GOLD analysis project Ga0193747, IMG submission 143048) | Soil microbial communities from a riparian zone of the East river system, Colorado, United States - L1m2 | ecosystem: Environmental > Terrestrial > Soil > Riparian zone | place: USA: East River... | reverse complement strand
CCGGAGCCGGAGCCGGAACCCGAGCCCGAACCGGAGCCCGAACCAGATCCCGAGCCCAAACCCGAACCCGAGCCGGAACCCGAGCCGGTTCCAGAGCCCGAGCCCGAGCCCGAGCCGGTTCCGATCGCCGTCGACGAGGGCCCGCGCGAATGGAACCTGTGGGAGCTCGAGCGACTCGCGAGCGAGCACCAGGGCGCCGATCCCACCCGGGACGAGGAGCGGGCTTTCCTGTTCATGTACCTCCGTGAGTTCGCGAATCCCGCCGGTGCGCTTCCCGTCGACTTCGACGCGCTCGTCCGCGATTCGTTCAGCGACCTGATCGCGTCCGCGGGCCGCTGAGATGCGTTCGCCGGCCGTCATGCGCGCGCTCGTCCTCGCCGCCGTCGCGCTGCTCGCGGTCGTCGCGACGCTCGCGACGCGAAACGCGCGCAGAGCGGACGCGCGCAGTAACCAGCCTGAGCCTGTGGCCTGGTACAAGGCCCGGGCGGCTCCTTACGGGCCGACGACGAAGACCCGCACGGCCTGCGGGGAGCTGCTGAACGCAAAGACGCGCGGCGTCGCGCACCCGCTGCTCCCGTGCGGCGTCAAGGTGTTCCTCAGGTTCCGCGGCCACGAGGTCCTGACGCAGGTGATCGACCGAGGCCCCACCGTCCCCGGCCGGGAGTTCGACGTGACGAAGCCGCTCGCCGACGCCATCGGGCTCCACGGCACCCAGGAAATCGAATGGGGATTCGCGCGGTAAGGGTAAGCTGAGCCCACTCGACCCTGTTCGCAACGGCGGCTCTCAATGTAGAACCAACGTCTACATCGAGGGAGCCTTCGTCCGGACTACGCGAAAGCCGAAATCCGGCGTGGCACCCACCTGGTCAGCCAGGTTCACATAGGTCCGCCGACGTCGGCAGGGTGGAGCTCACAACGGGGGGAGCTTCGGCTCCCCCCGTGTGATTTTGCTCGCGAAGCGGGAGCTCTCGCGGCGTTCGGCTAGCCTCGCAGGATGATCGAGGTCTTCGGAGACTCGTCGCGCGACGGCGACCTTGCCCTCGTTCGGATCGCGGTGGAGGGAGACACGATCGTCAGCGCCGACGCCGATGGGCTCGCGCGACCGCTGGTTGGCTTGACGCTGCTCGAAGCTGCCGGCGTCCCGGGCGAGACGCTGGCTGCGGACGCGCTTGCGAATGCGCTCGCCCAGGTCTTCCGCGCCGCGCCGAGCCCAGCTCGGGTCGCGGTCGCGATGAGCGGCGGCGTCGACAGCGCGGTGGCGCTTCTCCACGCGGGTCCGGATGCGATCGGGGTGACGCTCCGTCTCTGGCTCGACCCTGACGGCCCCGACTCGGCTCGCGCCTGCTGCTCGCCGGAAGCCGTGATCGCCGCGCGCGAGACGTGCCACTCGCTCGGGCTGCCGCACGTCACGCTCGACCTGCGCGAGGAGTTCCGCCGCGCGGTCGTCGAGCCGTTCGTGCGCGCCTACGCGCGCGGGGAGACGCCGAACCCGTGCAGCCGCTGCAACGGGAGCTTCCGCTTCGCCGAGCTGCTCGCGTTCGCCGAGCGTGCCGGAGCGGCGCGGCTTGCGACCGGACACTACGCTCGTGCACGAGTGCACAAGGGCCGGCTCCTCCTCGCGCGCGCGGCCGACGAGGCGAAGGATCAGTCCTACATGCTCGCGGGGCTCGACCCGCGCTTCCTCGAGCGGATCTGGTTCCCGCTCGGCGAGCAGGACAAGACGGAGACACGCGCCGAGGCGGCCGCCGCAGGCCTGGAGGTGGCCGAGCGCGCCGAGAGCCAGGAGGCCTGCTTCCTCGCCGGCGACGACTACCGGTCGTTCCTCGAGCGGCGCGGTCTGAGTGCGCGGACCGGCCCGATCGTCGACGAGGACGGCACCGAGCTCGGCACCCACGACGGGTTCTGGCGCTTTACTCCAGGCCAGCGGCGCGGACTCGGAGTCTCGGCGGCCGAGCCTCGCTTCGCGCTCCGCACCAACGCGGCGACGAACACGGTCGTCGTCGGCCCGCGCGAGTCGCTTGCGGTCACGCGGGTGCGTGCAGCGGGGCGGCTGTACGTCCCGGCCGGCCGCGCGGACGTGAAGCTCCGCTACCGCTCCCCGGCGGTCCCCGCGACAGTCACCGAGGAGGACGGCGGGTTCGCACTCGAGCTCGACGGCGCGGCGTACGGCGTGGCGGCGGGCCAGACGGCGGTGCTCTACGACGGCGACGCCGTGATCGGCGCGGGCCGCATCACTAGGATCGGGGCATGAGCGGAGACCGAATCACGCTCACGATGCCGCGTGAGCGCGACTTCTTCCGCGTCGCTCACCTCGTCATCGGCGGCCTCGCCGTGCGTCTCGACCTCACGTTCGAGAACCTCGAGGACCTGCAGGTGGCGCTGGCGACCGTGTTGCGCGAGTCCGAGGGCGAGGTCACGGTCAGCATCCGGGTCCAGCCGGATGAGATCGAGGCGTCGATCGGCCCCTTCGGCCCGGGCGACGAGCAGCTCGACCTCACGCGGGAGGTCGACGAAGGCGTGCCGCTCAAACGCGTGCTCGAGACCGTGTGCGACTCGGTGGACGTCGTCGACGGCGAAGGCGGCCGCTGGGTCGTGCTGAAGAAGAGCGTCCAGGTGAAGAAGCCGTCCGGCTGATGGCCGCCGAGAAGAGCGACAAGGCCCTGCTCCGCCGGTACCACGAGCACGGGGACCTGGCAGCACGCGAGCAGCTGATCGAGCAGTACATGTCGCTCGTCCGCTCGCTGGCGCGCCGCTACTCGTACCGGGGCGAGCAGCTCGAGGATCTCGTCCAGATCGGCGCGATCGGCCTGATCAAGGCAATCGACCGCTTCGATCTCGACCGCGGGGTCGAGCTCACCACCTACGCGACGCCCAACATCATCGGCGAGATCAAGCGGCACTTCCGGGACAAGGGCTGGTCGGTGCGGGTCCCGCGCGGTCTGCAGGAGCTGAACGTCCAGCTCTCGAAGCTCGTCGAGCAGCTCACCGTGCAGGAGGGCCGCTCCCCGACGATCACCGAGCTCGCCAAGGCGGCCGGAGTCGAGGAGGAGGAGGTGCTCGAAGCCCTCGAGTCGGGGCGGGCGTACAGCTCGCTCTCGCTCAACTCTGGGGGCGGCTCCGACGAGGACGGCGAGCTCGACCCGCTCGAGTCGATCGGCACCGAGGAGCACCAGTACGAAGTCTCGGAGGATCGCGCGGTGCTCGCTCCCGGCTTCCGGGTCCTCGACGAGCGGGAGCGAAAGATCCTGCACCTGCGCTTCTTCAAAGGCCTGACGCAGTCGCAGATCGCGCAGCAGGTCGGAATCTCGCAGATGCACGTCTCGCGCCTGATCCGCCGCTCGCTGGAGAAGATCCGCGACGAGATCGCCGCCGAAGAGAGCGTCCTGTAAGAACGTCTAACTCAATGAGTCTCACCGGTCGTCGCCAGCGAATGAGGCAGCAGGCGAGGTCGAGGAGGGCGGGGCAGGAAGGGGCGTCAGGCCTACTTGAAAACCGTCGCGGCGAGGAGGAGAATCAATCGCGCTGGGAGCGGGCGTTCCCCATGAGTCCTGCCCTTTTGGAAGCGCGTTCCAGTTCCTGTACGTGGGGTGACGTTCACTCTTTCCTCCGGCGGCTGAAAGGAGAAGGAGATGAACGTTTCGAAGACACCGAGGCTGCGCCTGCGGCTCTGCGGGCTCGCGCTGCTGAGCGTCGGCCTGCTCTTTCCGGCGAGCGCGGCGCGGGCTACGGTGACCGGCACGGTGGTCTCCTGGGGCTGCAACGGCGCTGACTACGGGCAATGCGGCGTGCCGGACGGCCTCTCCGGCGTGACCGCGATCGCCGCCGGCGTGTTTCACAGTTTCGCGTTGAAGGACGATGGAACCGTGGTCGCGTGGGGCTGCGCTGGCGCCGACTGGGGTCAGTGCAGCGTGCCGGACGGCCTGTCGGGCGTGACCGCCATAGCCGCCGGCAGGTTTCACAGCCTCGCGCTGAGAGCCGACGGCACCGTGGTCGCCTGGGGCTGCGGCGCCGGCGGCGACTACGGGCAGTGCAGCGTGCCGAGCGGCCTCGCCGGCGTGACCGCGATCTCCGCCGGTACCTGGCACAGCCTGGCGTTGAAGGCCGACGGCACCGTGGTCGCTTGGGGCTGCAACGTCTTCTACACCGACTACGGGCAGTGCACGACGAGCAGCCTGTCCGGCGCGACCGCGATCGCCGCCGGGACGTATCACAGCCTGGCGTTGAAGGGCGACGGCACCGTGACCGCCACGACGTGCAGCACCGGCCAGGGGCAGTGCGACGTCCCGAACGGCCTCGCCGGCGTGACGGCGATCGCCGCCGGGGCCTATCACAGCCTGGCGCTGAAGGCCAATAGGACCGTGGTCGCCTGGGGCTGTGCCCTCGAGGGCGTCGACTCCGGGCAGTGCACCGTTCCGAGTGGCCTTTCCGGCGTGACCGCGATCGCCGCCGGCCAAGCTCATAGCCTCGCCCTGAAGGGCCACGGCACCGTGGTCGCCTGGGGCTGCGGCGGCGTGTTTCCGACAGACTTCGGGCAGTGCAGCGTGCCGGACGGCCTTTCCGGCGTGATTGCGATCGCCGCCGGCCAGACTCACAGCCTGGCGCTGGTCGGACCGCCCGCTGCGAACAACCCGCCCGACTGCTCCGGCGTGAGGGCGGCGCCCGACTCGATCTGGCCCCAGACGCGCGACAACATGGCGTCGATCGCACTCTCGGGCGCGACCGACGCCGACGGCGACTCGCTCTCTTACCACATTGACGGCGTGACGCAGGACGAGCCGGCGACCGGTGTCGGCGACGACACGTTCCCGGACGCGGCGCTGACAAGTAGCGGAGCGAGCTCGCACCAGGTCCTCGTTCGCTCCGAGGCCAACTCGCACTTCAATGGCCGTGTCTACCGGATCGCGTACACCGTCTCCGACGGCTACGGCGGCACCTGCTCCGGCACGGCGGGCCCGAGCGGGAGTACCACGGCCAAGGTCAGCGTGCCGCGCAAGAAGGGGACGTCCGCGATCGACGGCGGCAACGCGATGAGTTGGGACTCCTTTACTGGAGCGCCGGTGCGGTAGTCGCGGATGCGTCCCAGAGCGTTCACACGCGCGCGCTAGCGTCGCGCAAGATGCGCCGCCTAGACGACCGCGAGTTCGTTAAGGAGCAGTACGAGAGCGAGGAAAACCTCGCGCTGCGGAAGACGATCTACGACAGCTCCGAAGGCCCGGACGCCCGCGAGGTCGCGTTCGAGACGATCGCGGAGGCGCGCCCAGGCCGCGTGCTTGAGGTCGGCGGCGGCGAGGGCGAGCTTGCCGAGCGGATCGTCGGCGAGCTCGGAGCCGAGCTCGTCGGGATCGACCAGTCGGATCGGATGGTCGAGATCCAGCGCTCGAAGGGGATCGACGCGCGCGTCGGCACCGTCGAGGAGCTGCCGTTCGCCGACGGGGAATTCGACCTCGCGGTTGCGGCATGGATGCTCTACCACGTCCCGGACCCCCACCGTGCGATCGCGGAGCTCGCGCGGGTGCTGCGCCCCGGCGGCCGGCTGGTCGCCGTTACGAACGGCTACGACCATCTCGGCGAGCTGTGGGACCTGATGAGGCGCGACCGCGCGTATCGCCGCGAAATCTTCGGGCGCGAGACCGGGGAGGAGTGGCTGCTCCGCTCGTTTGCCCGCGTGGAGCGGCGCGACGCGGACGGCTGGGTGACACTCGACGAGGCTGCCGTCCGCCGGTACGTGTCGAGCTGGTCCGATCTCGGAAGCGTGCGCGACGTCCCATCGGTGCCCGAGCCTTTGCGCGTGCGGCGCATCTGCTCGGTGTTCGCCGCCGAGACCGCGTCCTAGCCGGATAGGCACGGCGAAGCCAGGCTGAAGCCTGGCACCGCATTACGATGGCTCGCACATGCGTACGACGCAGGAGTTGCGCGCGGGGTACCGCGCCTTCTACGAGTCCAAGGGCCACACGTTCCATCCGTCGTGGTCGCTGATCCCGCGCGCCGACGACCACTCGACGCTCCTCAACTCCGCGGGAATGCAGCCGTTGATGCCCTTCTTCCTCGGACGCGAGCAGCCGCCGGCGCCGCTCCTGACGACACTCCAGAAGTGCTACCGCGTCGTCGACATCGACGAGGTCGGCCTCGACGGACATCACCTGACGTTCTTCGAGATGCTCGGCAACTTCTCGTTCGGCCAGTACTTCAAGGAGGGCGCGATCGAGCTTGCCTGGGAGTTCGTCACCGACCAAATGAAGATCGACCTGAGCAAGCTCTGGGTGAGCGTCTTCGCGGGCGATCCCGAGCTCAAGCTCGGCGAGGACGAGGTCACGACCCGGCTGTGGGAGCAGATCGGCCAGCCGCCCGAGCGCATCGTCCGGCTGCCGCGCTCCGAGAACTTCTGGTCGGTTGGCGGGCCAGGGCCGTGCGGGCCAGACTCGGAGCTCTACTACGACCGCGGCGAGGAGATCGGGTGCGGGGAGCCCGACTGCGCGCCGGCGTGCACCCGCTGCGAGCGCTTCCTCGAGTTCTGGAACCTCGTCTTCATGGAGTACGAGCTGCACTCCGACGGCTCGCTGACGCCGCTTCCCACGCAGAACATCGACACCGGCATGGGGCTCGAGCGCACCGCGAGCGTCCTCCAGGACGTGATCTCGGTCTACGAGACGGACGGCTACCAGGACATCATGCGCTGGATCGAGGCGGAGAGCGGCGTCGGCTACGGCTCGTCCGACCAGGCGACCAAGGCGCACCGGATCCTCGCCGACCACGGGCGCGGGATGACGTTTCTCGCCGGCGAAGGCATCGCGCCGTCCAACGAAGGGCGCGGCTACGTCATGCGGCGGATCGTGCGGCGCGCGGTGCTGCAGGCCGGCCGGATCGGGCTCGAGTCGCCCTTCCTCGCGCGGCTGTCCGACGTCGTGATCGACCAGATGGACGAGGCCTACCCCGAGCTCGGCGAGACCCGCACCGACATCCACCGGATCCTGACCGCCGAGGAGGAGCGCTTCTCCGAGACGCTCCAGCGTGGGATGAGGCTCTTCGAGGAGATCGCCGACGCGGGGGAGATCTCCGGCGAGGCCGCGTTCATGCTCCACGACACGTACGGCTTCCCGCTCGAGCTGACACAGGAGCTCGCGCGGGAGCGCGGCCTCGGCGTCAACGAGGAGGAGTTCACGTCGCTGATGGCGCGGCAGCGGGAACGCTCGCGCGCCGCGGTGTCGAAGGACGACCAGCGCGCGGCGGAGTTCTCGCAGGCGGCGGGCTTCCGCACGGAGTTCGTGGGCTACGAGAAGACCGACGTCCTGACCCAGATCGGCGCCCTCGAGGAGCTGGGCGACGGGCTCTTCCTCGCCAAGCTTCGCGAGTCGCCGTTCTATCCCGCGGGCGGCGGCCAGGTCACCGACGCGGGCTTCGTCGAGCTCGACGACGGGTCGGGCACGCGCGCAGACCTGCGCGAGGCCTACCGGCTCGAGGACGACCAGGTCCTCCTCTTCGAGGGTTCCGGCTTCAAGGCGGGGGATCGCGTGCGCGCCGTCGTCCCGTGGCCCGTCCGCTTCCCGACGATGGCGAACCACACCGCGACGCACCTGCTGCACAAGGCCCTGCAGGAGGTGCTGGGCGAGCACGTCAAGCAGGCGGGGTCCGCGGTCCGGCCCGACAAGCTGCGCTTCGACTTCACGCACTCGCAGGCGCTGAGCGCCGAGGAGCGCGAGCAGATCGAGCACCGCGTGAACGAGAAGGTCTTCGAGAACCTGCCCGTGCGCATCTTCGAGACGCCGATCGACGAGGCGCGGAAGCTCGGGGCGATGATGCTCTTCGGCGAGAAGTACGGCGACGTCGTGCGCGTCGTCGAGATCGACGGCTACTCCCGCGAGCTCTGCGGGGGAACGCACGTGCGGACGACCGCCGAGGTCGGGCCGTTCGCGATCCTCAGCGAAGGCTCCGTGGGCGCGGGGTCGCGCCGGATCGAGGCCGTCACCTCGGGCGAGGCGTACGCGCTGCTGCACGCGCGCACGCGCGAGGCCGACGAGCTTCGGGCCGAGCTCGAGCAGGTTCGAAAGGCGGCGAAGCGGCCGGCCGGCGAATCGGCGGCGGCGCGGCCGGAGATCCTGTCGAGAGAAGCCGACGTGGTCATGGCCGAGGTGAAGGACGTCAAGGGCGGGAGCCTCCGCGACCTCTCGGACCAGCTGCGCCAGCAGGAGAAGGCGCTCGCCGTGGTGCTCGGCTCGGTCGACGACGGCCGCGTGTTCGTCGTCGTCAATCTCGATCCGTCGCTCGAGGAGCACGGGCTCGACGCGGTGGCCGTCGTTCGCGCGCTCGCACCCATCATCGGCGGCGGGGGCGGCGGCCGTCCCGGGCTCGCCGAGGCGGGCGGCAAGGATCCGGCGCGGCTTCGCGAGGCGCTCGAGGCGGGCCGCGACGCCGTGGTGGCCGCGCTGCCGTAGTGCCCGAGACGGTTCTGCCACCACGGCTCGAGCACGGCGGCACGATCGGGATCGTCACGCCTTCCGTGCCGGCTCCTGCCGGCGCGCCGCGGCGGTTCGAACGGGGAATCGCCGAGCTCGAGCGCCACGGCTTCCAGGTGCGGGTGGCTGCGAACGCCCGTGGCTCACGGGGTCATCGCAGCGGCACGATCGAGGAGCGCGTCGCCGATCTCCACGAGCTGTTCGCCGACGGCGACGTCGACGCGATCCTCTGCGCGATCGGCGGATTCAACTCGAACTCGCTGCTGGAGGAGCTCGACTACGAGCTGATCCAGGCCAACCCCAAGGTCTTCGTCGGTTACAGCGACGTCACCGCGCTCCACGCGGGGATCTGGTCGCAGACGGGGCTCGCCGTCTGCCTCGGGCCGAGCCTGATGGTGCAGTTCGCCGAGTTCGGCGGTGTCGACCCGTACACCTGGGACGCCTGGGAGCGGACGCTCATGCGCGCCGAGCCGGCGGGCCTGATCGCGGCGACGGAATCGTGGACGGACGAGTTCCTGGCCTGGGACGAGGCGGACAACCGCAGACGCGAGCGGCGACCGAACTCCCGCCCGAGGACGGTGCGTGAGGGCGAGACGGAAGGCCCCGTCGTCGCCGGCAACCTCACGACGCTGCTCACCCTCGCCGGGACCCGTTTCTGGCCGGAGCTCGAGGGCGCACTGCTCTGCGTGGAGGACGACCAGAACGCCGACGTCGCGATCCTCGACCGGATGCTGACCCAGCTACGGCAGCTCGGCGTGTTCGAGCAGGTCGCCGGTCTGGCGCTCGGCCGCTTCACGACGGCCAGCGAGCTGGGCCCGGGGTCGCCGCTCGGCGAGGTGACGCTGGAGACGACCCGCGGCTTCGACTTCCCGATCGCGGCCGACCTCGACTTCGGCCACACCGATCCGATGTTCTGCCTGCCCTGGGGCGTGCGGGCGCGCCTCGAGGCCGGCGACGAGGTCCGACTTTCGCTGCTCGAGCCCGCAGTGTCCCAGCGATGAAGGTGCTGGCGCTCGACTACGGCTCGGCGCGTACGGGAGTCGCCGTCTCCGACCCGACGGGTACCCTGGCGCGTCCTGTGGGGGTCGTCGAGCGAGTCGGAACCGAGGCGGGCTTGGCCAAGCTGGTCGAGATGATTCGAGCGGAGAATCCCGAGCGGATCGTCGTCGGGCTCCCGCTGACGATGCGGGGACAGCACGGCCACCAGGCCCGTGAGACCGAGCAGTTCGTGGAGGCGCTGCGTGGGGCGACGACGGTCCCGGTCGAGAGCTTCGACGAGCGCTTCACAACCGACCTCGCCGAGCAGACACCGTCCTCGGCCCCGACCGACGCGCGTGCCGCGGCTCATTTGCTCTCCAGCTACCTGACGTGGTCGAGCGACCGCACATAACTCGTCCGACCCGCGAGCAGATCGCCCGGAGGCGGGCAATCGCGCTGGCGTTCTTCGTCGCGGCGGTCGGCATCGTGATCTGGCTGGCCACGTCGGCGATCGGCGGCGGCAAGGACGCGGCGCCGACCACGACGGTCCTCGCGCCGCCGAAGCCGCTTCGCATCGTGTTCCCGGAGGGATTCACCCGCAAGGACATGGCGGCTCAGATCACCGCGGTGGACAAGATCGCGCGGCGCAAGCGGCACGTGAAGCCGATCCTGTCCGCCCGGCAGTACCTGATCGCAACGGCGTCCTCGTCGCTGCCCGCCACGTTCGCCGGCGACCACAAGCGGCGCAACCTAGAGGGCTTCCTCTTTCCGGCGACCTACGACTTCACGAAGCGGACGACGTCCGCCGAGCTCGCCAAGGACCAGCTCGACGCGTTCCGGGCGAGGTGGAAGAAGGTGAACCTGACCTACGCGAAGTCGAAGAACCTGACGCCCTACGACGTCCTGATCATCGCGTCGATGATCGAGAAGGAAACGCCGGAGGCCGAGGAGCGGCAGCTCGTCTCTGCCGTGATCTACAACCGGCTCCACGCGGGGATGCCGCTCGGGATCGACGCGACGCTGCGCTACGGGCTCGACATCCCACCGACGGAGTCGATCCACCAGTCGCAGCTCGAGAGCAGCTCGCCCTACAACACGCGCAAGGTCGTCGGACTGCCGCCGACCCCGATCGCAAACCCGGGCCTCGCGTCCATGCAGGCCGCCGCGCATCCTGCGAAGGTGAACTATCTGTACTTCGTCCGGAAGCCGGACAAGAAGCACCACTTCTTCACCGCGAGCTTCCAGGAGTTCCAGGCTTACGCCAACGCGCACGGTTTCTAGCGGCTCCACGCGGCTGGTCGCGCTGCTCGGGCATCCGGTGGCGCACTCGCTCTCGCCGCTGATGCAGAACGCGGCCTTCGCCGCCCGCGGGCTCGACTGGGTCTACGTGGCGTGCGACACCGCGCCCGAGGACCTGGAGGAGGCGATTCGCGGACTTCCTGCCCTCGGCTTCGTGGGGGCGAACGTCACGGCTCCGCACAAGCTCGCCGCGGCCAGGCTCGTCGACGCCGAGGTGCCGTCCGTCAACACGATTGTCTTCCGGGAGGGGCGCGCAGAAGGGTCGTCGACGGACGCGGCGATCCTCGACAGGCTGGACGCCGCTCGCCCGGCGATCGTCGGCGACGGCGGGTCGGCTACCGCGTTCGCGCAGGCGCTGCCGGGCGCGCGGCAGTTCGCGCGGCGCGGAATCTGGCCGCCCGAGGTGGAGGACGCCGACGTGGTGATCAACGCAACCTCGGCGCGCGAGGAGGTGCTAGTCGAGCTCAGGCCTGGTCAGACGCTCGTCGAGCTTCCGTACCCGGACTCCGCCACCGCGGTCGCCGCTCGTGCCGCGGGCGCATCCGTGATCGGCGGGCTGGAGGTGCTCGTGGCCCAAGGCGCAGCGGCATTCGAGCTCTGGACGGGCGTCTCGGCGCCTATCGAGGCGATGCGCGCCGCCGTAGGGTTGGCGGCATGACCCTCGAGCTGCACAGCGCAGGCGAGTCGCACGGCCCCGCGCTCGTCGCGATCGTAACCGGTCTCCCGGCGGGGCTTGTCCTCGAGCAAGCGGCGATCGATGCGGATCTGCGCCGCCGCCAGCAGGGCTACGGACGCAGTCCGCGCCAACAGATCGAGACCGACGAGGTCGAGGTCCTCGCAGGCCTTCGGCACGGGCGCACGCTGGGCACGCCACTGGCCCTCGTCGTCCGCAACCGAGACCACGCGAACTGGGAGTGGGGGATGAGCCCGTGGCCGCCGGAGGGCGAGCCGAGCGGAAAGGGCACGAAGCCGGTCACGCTGCCGCGTCCGGGCCACGCCGACCTCGCGGGCGCGCTCAAGTACGGGCTCGCGGACGTGCGCGACGCGCTCGAGCGCGCGAGCGCGCGACACACGGCCGTGCACGTGGCGGCCGGGGCGGTCGCCAAGGCGCTGCTGCGCGAGATCCACGTCGGCGTCGAGAGCGCGGTGCTCGACGAAGAAGGGCTGCGGGCACGCATCGACGAGGCTCGGGCCGAGCGCGACACGGTCGGCGGAAGGGTCGAGGTCCGCGCGCGGAACGTCCCGCCCGGGCTCGGTTCCTACGCGACGAAAGAGGCCCGCCTCGACGCTCGGCTCGCCGCCGCGCTGATGGGCATCCAGGCGGTCAAAGGCGTCGAGATCGGCGACGGCTTCGCGCTCGCCGAACGGCGCGGGTCGGAGGCACACGACGAGATCGTCGGCGGCACCGGTGGCGAGCTGCGCCGTGAGACGAACCACGCAGGGGGGATCGAGGCCGGCGTGTCCAACGGCGAGGAGATCGTCGTCCGGGCGGCAATGAAGCCCCTCCCGACCCTCATGAAGCCCCTTGCCTCCGTCGACCTCGAGTCCGGCGACGCGGCGCACGCCCTGGTCGAGCGCAGCGACGTCGCGGCGGTCGAGGCACTCGCCGTCGTCGCCGAGGCCGCCGTCGCGTTCGAGCTCGCGCTCGCAGCACGCGAGAAGTTCGGCGGCGACGCGCTGGGCGATTTCGTCGGCGCGTACGACGCGTACGTCGAGCGCATCCCGTGGCGACCCACGCGCTAGACCGCCACCTCGCGCTCATCGGGTTCATGGGCGCGGGCAAGTCGACCCTCGGCGCGGAGGTCGCGGACCGGCTTGGTCGGCCGTTCGTCGACCTCGACCGCGAGCTGGAGGCGCAGCACCGACGGACGATCTCGGAGCTCTTCGCCCACGGAGGCGAGGCACACTTCCGCGTCCTCGAGGCCGCGGGCGCCGTCGACGCGCTCTCGAAGGCCCCGCCGGCGGTCGTGGCGCTCGGGGGCGGCGCAGCCGAGAGCGCGACGGTTCGCAAGGCGCTGCGTACGAACGCTCTCACCGTGCGGCTGGAAGTCGACTTCGACACCGCGTGGGAGCGCGTGCAGGGCGGAGAGCGCCCGCTCGCCCAGGATCGAGACGCGTTTCATGCCCTCTTCGACCGCCGCAAGGGCCTGTACGAGTCAGCGGCCGACGCGACGGCGCAAGATGTGGAGGAGGTCATCCTCGCGGCCGGCGGTGCGGTCGTCGAGACCGGCTCGCTGGAGCGGCTCGGCGTTCTCGTTCCCGGCGAGGGTCCTGTGGCACTCGTCACCGATCCACGCGTGCAGGGGATCTACGGCGCGGACGCCCAGATGACGCTTGGCAGCCGGCTCGCCTCGACGCACGAGCTTCCGCCGGGTGAGGAGGCGAAGACGGTGGCCGAGGCGGAGCGGCTCTGGAACGAGCTCCGCCTCGACCGCCGGGGCACGCTTGCGGCCCTCGGCGGCGGCTGCACGACCGACACGGCGGGCTTCGTGGCAGCGACGTACCTGCGCGGGGTGGACTGGGTGGCGATTCCGACGAGCCTCGTCGGCCAGGTCGACGCGGCCCTCGGCGGGAAGACCGCGGTGAACCTCCCGGGCGGGAAGAACCTTGTCGGCGCGTTCCACTGGCCCGCTCGCACCGTCGTCGATCCGGCCGCGCTCGCGACGCTACCCGAGTCCGAGCGCCGGGCGGGAATGGCCGAAGTCGTCAAGACCGGGCTGCTGGCGGGCGAGCGGTTGTGGGAGCTGCCGGACCTCGAGCTGGTTCGCCGCTGCGCCGCCTACAAGCTCGCGATCTGCCTCGGCGACCCGCTCGAGAAGGGACCGCGGGCCGCGCTCAACCTCGGCCACACGTTCGCGCACGCGCTCGAGGCCGCCGGGCCGGTCACGCACGGCGAGGCCGTCGCCCTCGGACTGCTCGCCTCGCTCCGACTCTCCGGGCTCGACACGGCCGACGTGGAGGAGACGCTCGCGCCGCATCCGGTCCGCGTCGACGCGGAGCGGGCGTGGGCGGCAATGCAACGCGACAAGAAGGCCCGGGACGGCGCCATCCGCCTCGTCCTCCTCGAGGCCCCGGGAAAGCCCGTGACGGGCGTGGAGCTCCCCGAGGCGGACGTACGGCGCGAGCTCGACCGTTTGATCGCCGTCTAGACTCGCCCGGCATGAAGGTGCTCGTGCTCAACGGCGTGAATCTCGACGTCCTTGACCGTCGCGATGCGACGATGTACGGCGGCCTGTCGCTCTCCGAGCTGGAGACCAGGATCTATGCCTGGGCGCGCGACCTCGGTGCGACCGCCCGGTGCCGGCAGACGAACAACGAAGGCCAGTACGTCGAGTGGTGCCACGAGGCGCTGGAGTGGGCCGACGGCGTGATCGTCAACCCCGGCGCGTGGACGCATTACTCCTACGCGATCCACGACGCGCTCGAGCTGCTCGAGGTCCCGGTCGTCGAGGTGCACCTTTCGAACATCGACGAGCGCGAGGATTGGCGCCGGACATCGGTGATCTCCGAGCTCGCGACGAGCCGGATCCTCGGCAAAGGGCCCGACGGCTACCGCGAAGCGCTCGAGTTCTTGGTGGCGAAATGAGTGAGCGCATAAATCGCCTGCAGGAGGCGCTCGAGGAGCCGCTCCTCGTGACCGACCAGGTCAACATCAAGTACCTGACCGGGTTCAACAGCGACAACGTCGCGCTGCTGGTCGAGCCGGAGCGCGTGCGGCTCTTCACCGACTTCCGTTACGCCGAGGGCGCCCGGGGAGCCGTGGACGACATCGAGGTCGTCCAGACGCAGCGGTACGTCTACGCCGGCGTCGCACCTCTCCTCAGCGGGCGCGTCGGCTTCGAGGCGGCGGTCGTCTCCTACGCGAACTACGAGGTGCTTCGAAGCGGTCCCGCGGAGCTCGTCCCGCGCAGCGGCGTCGTCGAGGGCCTGCGCGCAGTCAAGGACGAGAGCGAGCTGGACGCGATCCGGAAAGCAGCGGAGATCTCCGACGACGCCTACGAGCGGCTCTCGCGTGAGCTTTTCATCGGCCGCACCGAGCAGGAGCTCGCGTGGCGCATGGAGCAGCTCCTGCACGAGTGTGGCGGCGAGACGGTGTTGTTCGTCGCGGTCGGCAGCGGCCCGAACGGCGCCTTTCCGCACGCCGACCCAGGGGATCGTGAGGTGAAGGCAGGCGAGCTCGTCGTCGTGGACTCGGGTACCACGGTCGGCGGCTACACGTCGGACTGCACGCGGACGTTCGCCACGGGCTCGCTGCCCGACGAGCTGAAGCAGGCCTACGCGCTCTGTCTCGAGGCGCAGGAAGCGGCCCTCGAGGGCGTGCGCGCCGGCGCGACCGGGGCGGCGGTCGACGCCATCGCGCGCGAACGAATCGAGGGGTCGCCGTTCAAAGGCCTGTTCGGCCATGGACTCGGCCACGGCGTCGGTCTGCGGATCCACGAGGCGCCCAACCTCCGTCCCGAGTCCGAAGACGTGCTCGAGCCCGGCAACGTCGTCACCGTCGAGCCGGGGATCTACATGCCCGGGAAGGGCGGGATCCGGATCGAGGACCTCGTGGTCGTCACCAAGGGCGACGCGGAGGTGCTGACGCACTTCTCGAAGGACCTGATCTCGGTCGAGTAGCCTCCCCCGCGCCATGGCAGAGCAGGTCAACACCAACCAGTTCAAGAACGGGATGCACATCGAGCTCGAGGGCGGTGTCTGGCGGATCGTCGGCTTCCAGCACGTCAACCCCGGCAAGGGCGCCGCGTTCGTCCGCACCAAGATCAAGAACATCGACTCGGGGGCCGTCGTCGACCGCACCTTCCGTGCCGGCGTGAAGTTCGCGCGCGTCTACACCGAGACGAAGAACATGCAGTACCTGTACGACTCCGGCGACGACGTCGTCCTGATGGACGAGCAGACGTATGAGCAGATGAACCTGCCGCGCTCCCTCGTCGCGGACGAGCTGCCGTACCTCCAGCCGACCTCGAACGTCCAGCTGCTGATGGTCGGCGGCAAGCCGTCCGGGATCCAGCTGCCGAGCTCGGTCGAGCTCCAGGTCACCGAGACGGAGCCTGGCGTGAAGGGCGACACGGTCTCGAACGTCACGAAGCCGGCGACCCTCGAGACGGGAGCGGTCGTCCAGGTGCCGCTGTTCGTGAACGTCGGCGAGCGGATCAAGGTCGATCCCCGCGAGGGCCGCTACATCTCTCGCGCGTAAGCCAGCGCGCGCTCGATTCGCCGCTGCGCTTCGGCGTGGTGCGCGGGCTCCTCGCTGCGCTCGGCGACAAGCTGCGTCCACGCGGCGAGCTGGACGGCGAGGAGCGGCATGACGCCGTCGACGTCGCCGTGGTCGCCGTACGCCGAGATCGCCTCTTCTGCCTCCGGCAGCCTCCGGTAGCGGAGGCACGCGAGGTCGTACTCGACCGGGCCGCGGCACGCGTTCTCGAGATCGCTCCAGAGCGGCCCCTCCGGTGACCAGAGCACGTTCGCGAGGTGCGCGTCGCCATGGAGGGGACGCCCGTCGAGCGGCTCCAGGCGGTTCGCGAAGTCGAGCAGCTCGTCGAGCTGCAGCACGGCGAGCAGGCTTCTGATCTCCGCGAGCCGGTCACAGGTGGGAAGCTCACCGATGTAGCGCTCGAGCGCCGCGTGCAGCTCGCGCAGACTCCGGCCCGCGGCGCCGGGATCGGCTCGCGCGGGATCGTGTTCGATCCACCGCCAGAATGTGATCGCGAACCCGTCCTGCTCGTGCGGTCCCGGATCGACCTCGTCCGACGACGGTGCGACCGGCGCGCCTTCCGCGGCGAGGAATTGCGCCAGCCGCAGCTCTTCAGCGAACCATTCCGGCGGCCGCAGGCGTGCGAGAGTGACAGGCACGCGCGCGACGACGGGCGCGGGGGCGAGTTGGACGAGGACGTTCGTCAGATCGCGCAGCACAACCGGCGAATCGACCGGCAGGCCGTGCCGCCGGGCCACGCGAAGCGCCGCGTCGACCGGATTCATCCACAGGACGCTAATGTGCCGCACGATGCCTGCGCTGGCGGACACGACTGTGCGCCTGATGAGCCAAGATCCGCTCGCGGGGAGGATGCCGACCGCGGAGCTGCTTCGCCTCGCCGACATCCTCGACCGCGCGGGCTTCGCCTATCTCGAAGTGTCCGGCGGAGGTGTGTTCGACAGCGCCGTCCGGCGCGGCGTCGAGAGCCCATGGGAGCGGATCCGAGCGCTCAAGGCGCGCACGAAGACACCGCTCGGGATGGCGCTCCGCGGGCGCTTCCTCGTCGGCTCACGGCCGGTCGAGGGCGACTTCATCCGCCGCTTCGTCGCCTCCGCCGCCGAGAACGGGATCGACGTCTTCCGGCTCCACGACCCGCTGAACGACGTCTCGAACCTGCGCGACGCGGCCGAGGCCGTCGCCGCGGCCGGCGGGGAGTTCGAAGCCGGGCTCGTCTACAGCTCCGGCAAGACCGGCGAGACCGAGCCGCTGCTCGAGCAGGCGCGCAAGCTGCCTGATCTCGGCGCGAACCGCGTCCTCCTCCACGACCCGACCGGCTCGCTGCAGCCGCATCGCGCCAGCGACCTGGTCGGACGGCTCAAGGAGGCCTCAGGCCTACCCGTCGGGATCTACACGCAGGGCTCGGGTGGCAACGCGCTCGCCGCGGCCCTCGAGGGCGCCCGCGCGGGCGCAGACCTGATCGCGAGCGCGATCTATCCCGTCGCCCTGCTGCTCCACCGCGTCTCGGGAGAGAGCCTCGCCGAGGCGCTCGCGGGACTCGGGCTCGACACGGGCGTGGACATCGACACGCTCTGGGAAGCCGCCGACCTCGTGGACGAGCACATCGGCGACGAGCCGGTCACGCCCCTGGCCCCGCGGATCGCCGTCCGCGCGGCCGAGCACGACCTCCCGGCCGGGCTCGTCGCCGCCCTCGACCTCCATCTCGCGGCGAACGCCGCCGGCGACCGGCTGGAGGAAGTCCTCGTCGAGCTGATCCAGATCCGCACCGAGGTCGGGTCGCCGCCACTCGCCGCACCGATCGGACAAGTGCTCGCGTCGCAGGCCCTCCTGCACATCCTCTCCGCTCAGCGCTGGACGACCGTGGTCGACGAGCTGCGCGACCTGATCGAGGGGAGCTACGGCACGCCGCCCGGGCCGATCGACCCCACAGTGCGGCGCGCGGTCAAGCTCCTCTCCGACGGCATCCCGGACGAGCCGGACCAGGTCCTCAGCGAGATCCGCGAGGAGGCGGTCGGCCTCGCCGCGAGCGAGGAGGAGCTGCTCCTGCTCGGCCTGTTCGGCGAGGAGGCCGAGCCGCTGCTGCACACGATCCGCGGGCGCGCGAGTGGGGACGTGATCGCCGGCGGGGCGGTCGACCAAAGTCGCGCCGAGCGGATCCGCGAGATAGTCCGCGTCGTCCAGGAGTCGGGCGTCGCCGAGGTGACGATCGAGGAGGACGACCTGCGGGTCACCGTGCGCAGGACGGAGGATCGCAACGCGCAGCTGCTGCCCGACGCTCCGCTCGCCTCCGTGGAGCCGTCGCTGGGCGCTCCGGCCGTCCCGCTCAACGGATTCGTGCGGATCGAGGCGCCGATGGTCGGCACGTTCTACCGAGCGCCGCAGCCGGGCGCGCCGCCGTTCGTGGAGGAGGGAGACCCGGTCGCGGCCGGGCAGACGCTCTGCATCCTCGAGGCGATGAAGCTGATGAACGAGGTGAAGGCCGACGCCGACGGGATCGTCCGCGCGATCCACGTCGACAACGCCGCGCCGGTCGAGTTCGGCCAGTTGCTCTTCGAATTGGAACCGGTCACCGGCTCGCCTCTCGACGCGGTCTAGTGAAGCGTGTCCTCGTAGCGAACCGCGGCGAAGTCGCGGTGCGGGTGATCCGGGGCTGCCGCGAGCTCGGGATCGAGACCGTCGCGATCTACTCCACCGCCGACGCGGGCTCACTGCATACGCGGCTCGCCGACCGCGCGGTGTGCGTCGGCCCGCCCGCGGCGCGGGACAGCTACCTCGCGATCCCGTCGATCGTCGCCGCGGCGGTCACGACGGAGTGCGACGCCGTCCATCCGGGCTGGGGCTTCCTCGCGGAGAACCTGGACTTCGTCGAGGCCTGCGCGGACAACGATCTGATCTTCGTCGGCCCGTCCGCGGACACGATGCGCCGAATGGGCGACAAGGCCGTGGCGAAGTCGGAGATGGCCGCGGCGGGCGTTCCGCTCGTTCCAGGCACGGAGGGCGCGACGACCGCGCAGGCCGCTCTGGTGGCGGCAGGCGAGCTCGGCTACCCCGTCCTGCTGAAAGCCGTCGCCGGTGGAGGAGGCAAGGGCATGCGCCTGGTCGAGGCGCCGGAGGAGCTGGATGGGGCCTTCGAGCGCGCGTCCGGCGAGGCCGCGGCGGCGTTCGGCGACGGGGGCGTCTACCTCGAGAAGGCGATCGTCCCGGCCCGCCACGTCGAGATCCAGGTCCTCTGCGACAAGGACGGCGGCGTCTTGACCCTGGGCGAGCGCGAGTGCTCGATCCAGCGGCGCCACCAGAAGCTGATCGAGGAATCGCCGTCGCCGGCGCTCACGCCGGAGACGCGCGAGGCCATGGAGGCCACCGTGGAGCACGCCTGCCGCACCATCGGCTACGAGAACGCGGGCACATTCGAGTTCCTGCTCGGCGACGAGGGCGCGTTTTATTTCATCGAGCTCAACGCCCGGCTGCAGGTCGAGCATCCGGTCAGCGAGCTGGTCACCGGGATCGACATCGTCCACGAGCAGCTTCGGATCGCGGCCGGCGAGCGGCTGCGCCTCACCGGGCGGGCGCCGCGCGGCGGGCACGCGATCGAGATCCGGCTGAACGCGGAGGACCCGTCGCACGGCTTCGCGCCCGCGCCGGGCACGATCGAGCGCATCCGGGCCCCGCTCGGGCCGGGCGTACGCTTCGATACGCATGTGGAGGACGGCTCCGTGATCTCGCCCTACTACGACTCGCTGCTCGCAAAGCTGATCGTCGTCGCCGAGGACCGGCCGACGGCGATCGCGCGGGCCTTGCGCGCGCTCGACGAGCTGGAGCTGACCGGCGTCCCGACGACCCGCGCAGCTGCGGGGGAGATCCTGGACAGCGACGTCTTCCGCAGCGGCCGGTACACGACGAGCTTCATCGAAGAGCAGGAGGGACGCCTCCCCGCGCTGATGGCCGGATGAGCGACGGGCTGACCATCCCTTCCGACGGGGGGACGATCTCGGTCACGCCGGCGGCTCTATCGGCGCTCGTCGTTCGCGCCGCGGAGTCGGTCGACGGCGTGCGCGTCCGGCGCCCGAAGCGCGGTGTCGAGATCGATGTCGACGGGGAGACCGCACGCGTCGAGCTCGAGCTTGCGGGTCGCTACGGCGTCGTCCTGCCGGATGCCGCGCGCGATGCGCAGCAGCGCGTGTCGGACGCACTCGCGCGCATGTGCGGCCTCGCGACGAGCGCAGTGGACGTGAACTTCGAGGAGCTCGAGCTGTGACGCAGAGCCGCCGCGCCGCCCGCCGTACGGCCCTGTTCGTCCTGTACCAGTCCGACGTGACCGGCCGCCCCCTCGCGTCGCTCTACGAAGGCGAGGTCGACCCCTGGGCGCGCGATCTCGCTGAGGCGGTGGCTCAGCGCGCCGAGGCGCTCGACGCGCAGATCGACGAGGCGTCGGACGAATGGGCTGCGAGCCGGTTGGGCGCGGTCGAGCGAAACGTGCTCCGGATCGGGATCCACGAGCTCGAGACCGGGCAGGTGCCGAAAGAGGTCGCGATCGACGAGGCGGTCGGGCTGGCGAAGCGCTACGCGTCCGAGGACGCGGGGCGGCTCGTCAACGGGATTCTGGGGCGAATCGCACGTGAACGGGAAGCGGTATGACTGACGACTCCTTGGCGCGGGTCGAGGAGCTGTACGCGCGTCTGCAAGCGGCGCGCGCCAAGCTCGAGGCGACGGACGATCCCGAGAGTGCGATCGACGTCGTTGCCGAGCTGTCGGAGATCTCGAAGCAGGTCGAGGAGGAGATCGCGCGGATCAGACGCGACGCGGAGCCGGATGCGGGCGCCTGACGAGCTGCGGGCGCTCGTCGAGACGTACCTCGCGGACTTGGCCCTGACGCCCGAGCTCGGCGCCCTCGCCGCGCCGATGCGCTACGCGATCGGCGGCAAGCTGATCCGTCCCGTCCTCTGCCTGGCAGTCGCCGAGGCCGCCGGCGCCGACCCGGAGACAGCCCTGCCCGCCGCGATCGCCGTGGAGCTCGTCCACTCGTTCTCGCTCGTCCACGACGACCTGCCCGCCCTCGACGACGACGGGGTGCGGCGCGGCAAGCCCGCCGTGCACGTCGAGTTCGGCGAGGCGACCGCGGTGCTGACGGGCGACGCTCTGCTCGTCGAGGCGTTCCGGCTCGCGCTGTCGTATCCCACCCCCGACGTGGGCCTCGAGCTCGCTCGGACGACCGCGGGAATGATCGGCGGCCAGCACCTCGATCTGACGGCCCCCGGAGCCGACCGCGGCGAGATCCGGCGTCTGAAGACCGGCGCGCTGTTCGAGGCGTCCGTCGGTTGCGCGCTCTGGGTGGCGGGCGTGACGGAGGCCGAGCAGCAGCCGTGGCGCGCCTTCGCGTCCGAGCTTGGCCCACTCTTCCAGCTCGTCGACGACCTCCTCGACGGGGACGGCGCCGTGCTCGAGCATGGGCCCGAGGAAGCGCGCCGCCTCGCCGATGAAGCGGCAGCGCGGGCGCACGACCGCCTGAGCGCGCTCGGTGCCGACACCACGGTGCTCGCGGACATCGTTTCGGGCTTGGCGGCGCGGACGGCCTAGTAGCAAGCCGTTCGCGGCCCGCGGGCATCGCGTGTCAACCGGGGTCGTGCCGCAGCGAGAAGCTCGGGAACGGTCACGGCACGGAGATGGCGACGCTTCAGGTCGCGGAGGATCGCCCGGAGCAGCGGCACGGTCTGAGGGCGCGTCTCGTGCAGGAGGACGATCGACCCGGGGCGGATTCCGGATGCCGAGTCTGCGACGTCCCACAGCACCTGCAGGACCCGGAGCCGGCGCAAATAGTCGTCCGCAGCCGCCGTTCGCACGCCGTACGGCGGCCGGAAGAGCGAGACGAGCCTCCCCGTGCGCGCGATCTCGGCCGACCGCGTGCGACCTACCTCCGCGTTCAGACCGGGCAGGTCGAGCGTCGCCAGGCTGCGGTGCGTCCAGGTGTGGTCGCCGATCGCGCCGAGACCGGCTTCGGCCCGAAGTGCGCCCCGCCACCACGCGAGTCGCTCCCCGACGAGGAAGAACGTCCCGCGCGCACCGGCGCGCCGCAACGTCCTGGTCACCTCGCGGGTGTACGGCCCGGGCCCGTCGTCGAAGGTGAGCGCGACGAGGCGAGCGCGCCGGCTTCCACAGTAGACCGTCACGCCGCCCCGGGCGAGTCGGTCGACGGCAAGCTCGCCAGGGGTTTGCGTGGCCCCGCCCTCGAGGAGCGGCTGCGGGGCCGCTGCGCCGGCGGTCACCAGCGCAAGGGTCGCGGCGACAAGGAGCACCCGCACGCGTGGGACACTAGCCCCGATGCGGAGGGCGCTTGAAGAAGCGGGTTGACGTGCTCCTCGTGGAGCGCGGACTCGCCGAGACCCGCACGCAGGCGCAGGCACTGATCGTGGCAGGCCGCGTGCCCGGCTACGACAAGCCCGGCACCCAGGTCGACGAGGACGCGGAGCTCTCGGTCGACCCGGGTCCGCGCTTCGTCTCGCGCGGCGGCGAGAAGCTCGCCCACGCGCTGGGCGTGGTCGGAGTGAACCCGTCCGGCCTGGATGCGCTCGATGTCGGCGCCTCTACCGGCGGCTTCACCGACGTCCTGCTCCAGCGAGGAGCGGCTCGCGTGATCGCCGTCGACGTCGGCTACGGGCAGCTCGCGCTGCCGCTGCGGAACGATCCGCGCGTCGTGGTGCTCGAGCGGACGAACGCGCGCGAGCTGGTGGAGCTCCCGTTCGCCCCGCAATTCGTCGTCTGCGACGTGTCGTTCATCTCCGTCCGCAAGGTGCTGCCCGCGGCCCTGCGGCTCGCCGCACCGGGCTGGCAGGCGCTCGTCCTCGTCAAGCCGCAGTTCGAAGCCGGCCGCGCCGATGTGGGGAAGGGCGGTGTGGTGCGCGATCCCGAGATCCACCGGCGGGTCCTGCGGCAGACGGCCGAAGCTGCGCTCGACTGGGGAGCGCAGACGGTCGGCGTCGTAGACTCCGGGTTGCCGGGCCCGAAGGGAAACCGGGAGTTCTTCCTGCACCTCGTGGAGCGAGACCGGCCGACCATCGACGATGACCTCGACATCTGGATCTCCGACGCAATCTCCTAACCCCGTCCGGCGCGCGGCGGTCATGACGCACGGCAAGGTCGAGACGATCGGGCCCGCGCTCGAACGGCTCGACGGCGTCGCGCGCGCCGCAGGCGTTGAGCTGATCTTTCCGGAGGAGGAGCGGGAAAAGCACGGCATGGCGACCGACGGCGGTGACGCAGCGGAAGCGGACGTCGCGGTCGTGCTGGGCGGAGACGGGACGATGCTGCGCGCGCTGCAGCGGTTCCTCGGCACGTCGGTTCCGGTGATCGGCGTGAACTTCGGCCGGGTGGGGTTCCTCGCGTCGATCGCGGCGGACGAGCTCGAATCGGGGGTCGGGCGTGTTTTCAAAGGCGACTTCGCCGTCGTGGAGCTGCCGACGCTCGACGCCGAGACCAAGGCGGGCCGGTGGACCGCCGTGAACGACGTGGTCGTCCGCAGCGCGAGCGTGGGGCGCATGGTCGAGCTCGGCTGGAGCGTGGGCGACGAGGATCTCGGGACCCGTCCGAGCGATGGGGTGATCTGCTCCACACCGGTCGGCTCGACGGCGTACAACCTCTCGAACGGGGGCCCGGTGCTCGTCTGGGGGCTCGACGCAATGGCGATGACGTTCGTTGCCCCGCACGCGCTCGACGCCCGCCCGCTGGTGATCCCGCGCGACCGACCGCTCACCGTCGTGAACCGGACGATCGACGTCGGAGTCACGGTGATCGTCGACGGCCATCAGGTCTGCGAGCTCGACGCGCACGGCGAGGGCGTCCGGATCGGACTCGGCCCGCAAAGCAGCCACCTGGCCACGCTCCCGGAAGTCACGTTCTTCCGCAGGTACCGGCGCACCTTCGGCGCGTAGCGCTCCGGACCGCCCAAGTAACACTTTGTTACTTGGAAGGACAGCGCCAGGGAGGACGTGGCGGCTCGTGACCGTCGACGCGCCCGGCGGGGCCGCTTACGATGCCTGGCGGTGCTACGCCGCCTGACGATCGAGAACCTCGTCCTGATCCGCCGTGCCGAGCTCGACTTCGCGCCCGGCCTCAACGCGATCACGGGCGAGACGGGCGCGGGCAAGACCATCCTCGCGCAGGCGGTCGGTCTCCTGCTCGGCGCGAAGGGCGAGGCTTCCTACATCGGCGCGGACGCCTCGGAGGCGTACGTCGAGGCCGAGCTCGAGGTGCCCGAGGGTGCGCTCGACGACGAGAGCCTCGACCGTCTCGCCGAGCTCAGGCCCGAGGACGAGGACGTCGTCATCCTGGCGCGGCGGATCTTCCCCGACGGGCGGACGCGCGCATACGCATGGGGGCGCACGGCCGCGCGCCAGGACCTGGCCACCGCCGGCGAGCGCCTCATCTCCATGTCCGGCCAGTTCGAGCAGCGCCGCCTCGGGCGTCCGGCCTACCAGCTGGACGTTCTGGACGCGTTCGTCGGCGACGGTCAGGCACGACGGCGCATCGAGGCCCGGATCGCGTGGAGGGAGCTGCTCGTCGCGCGACGCCGCCACGAGGAGCTCTCCGCCGGAGCCGCAGCCGAGGAGGCGCGAATCGCCGAGCTCCGCGCGCTCGCCGCGGACACTGAAGGGCTCGAGCCGGGCGCCGAGGACGAGCTGCGTTCCGAGCGCGAGCGATTGCGCCACGTCACCGAGCTCGCGGCGGGCGCGGCAGCCGCTGCGGAGGCCCTTGCGCCGGACGACGGCGAAGGAGCCGCGGGCCTGGTCGCCGTGGCAGAGCGCGCCCTCGCGCCGCTGGAACGGCTCGCGCCCGAGCTCGAGCGTGCCGCCAACGAGCTCCGCGACACCGAGCTGCGGCTCCGCGAGACCGCGAGCGAGCTGCGCGGCTTCCTCGCGTCCCTGCAGGCCGAGCCCGACCGTGTCGAGCAGATCGAGGCCGATCTCGACCGGATCGCCGACGCGAAGCGGCGGTTCCACTGCGCGTCCTATTCGGAGCTGCTTGCCCGCGCTGCCGAAGCGCGCGCCGAGCTCGAGGCGCTCGACGACGGCTTCGACCCGCGCGCGGCTGCCGCCGAGGCGCTCGTCGCCGCGGAGGCGGAGGTCAAGAGGCTCGGCGACCAGCTGCACGCCGCTCGAGCCGAGGCCGTCGATCCCTTCGCGGACGCGGTCGCGGAGGAGCTGCACGGGATCGGAATGGGGGAGGGCGAGTTCCGAGTCGAGCTGACAGAGCGTGACCTCGGCCCGACCGGCGGCGACGAGGTCTCCTTCCTGATCCGGCCGAACGCCGGGCTGCCGTTTGCGCCTGTGGCGGAGACCGCGTCCGGCGGCGAGCTCTCCCGGATCGCGCTCGCGATCGCAGCGGTCGCCGGCGGCGAGACCCTTGTATTCGACGAGATCGATGCCGGCATCGGTGGCGAGACGGCAAATGCGGTCGGGCGCACGCTCCAGCGCCTCGCCGAGCGCGCGCAGGTGATCACGATCACGCACCTCCCGCAGATCGCCAGCCTTGCCGAGCGCCATTTCCGAGTCGAGAAGGTGCCGGGTGACCCCACGCACACGACGATCGATGCGCTGTCCGAGACCGAACGTCGCGAGGAGCTGCAGCGGATGCTCGGCGGCGCCGAGTTCCTCTCGACCGTCAAATGAGCTTTGTGGAATTCACCGGGAACGCGCGCATCGACAAGCGAACGAAGCACCTCGTCAAGCGCCTGTCCCCCGACGACATCGCGATCATCGACCACACCGACCTGGACCGCGTCTCGGCCGAGGAGCTGCTGGAGTCGGGCGTCCGCGTCGTCGTCAACGTCGCCGACTCGCAGAGCGGCCGCTTCCCGAACCCGGGCCCGCTGACGCTCGTCCGCGGCGGGATCCGGTTGATCGACGCTCCCGGCGCACCGCTCTTCGACTCGGTCACGGACGGCGAGCTGCTGAGCGTCCGCGGCGCAAGCCTCTTCCGGAACGGCACCTGCCTCGCAACGGGGAAGACCCTCGGCCCGGAAGAGCTCGCGCGCAGCCTCGCCGAACAGCAGAGCCGCGTCACCCAGGCACTCGAGTCGTTCGCCGAGAACACGATGCAGTACCTGCGGGAGGAGGGGAAGCTGCTCACCGAGGGGATCGACTTCCCGCAGCTCCGGACGCGCTTCCGCGATCGTCAGGCGCTCGTCGTCGCGCGCGGACCCGGGCACAAGCGCGACCTCAAGATCGTCCGCCCCTACGTGCGCGACTTCAAGCCGGTGCTGATCGCGGTCGACGGCGGGGCGGACGCGCTGCTCGAGGAAGGTCTGAAGCCGGACGTGATCGTCGGCGACATGGACTCGGTCTCCGACCGGGCCCTGCGTTGCGGGGCCGAGGTCCTCGTGCACGCATACCGGGCCGGGGAAGCCCCCGGTGCGGCAAGGCTCGAGCGGCTCGGCATCCCATACCAGGTCGTCGGCGCGACCGGGATCAGCGAGGACATGGCGCTCCTGCTCGCCTACGAGAAGGGCGCCGAGCTGATCGTCGCGGTCGGCACGCACCTGAACCTGATCGAGTTCCTGGAGCGGAATCGTGCCGGGATGTCCTCGACGTTCGTGACGCGGCTCAAGGTCGGCGAGATCCTCGTGGACGCGAAGGGCGTGTCGCGCCTGGTCTCGCCCGGCGTCGGCGTCTGGCCGCTCGTCGTCTTCGCGATCGCCGCGCTGGGCGCAGTGGTCGCCGCGATCGCCGCCTCGCCTGCGCTTCGCCACCTGTTCGAGCTGCTCGCGCGCCGGCTCGGACTAGGCGGGTAGTGCAGTACACAGCGAGCCGCAAGCTGCTTGCGCCACGCGCGGACGTCTGGGCCTTTCTCTCAGAGCCGTACCACCTGCCGGACTGGTGGCCGGGCCTCGGCGGTGTGCGGCCGGACCGCCGCGGATTCGCTCCAGGGGCGCGCTGGCAGATCCAGGCGGGTGACCGGCCAAGCCTTCTGCGCCGACCCGGCGCGGCCGGCACCATCTTGATCCGGGCGGTCGAGCCGGAGCGCCGCCTTGCCTTCCAGCTCGTCAGCGAACGGGTCGACGCGGAGCTCGAGCTCGAGGACGCCGGCCCCGAGCGGACGATTGCCACGCTGACGGTGGAGGCTCCGTTCCTCTCGGGCGTCAACCGCAAGACGCCCGTACGAGCGCTGAGCCGCCTGTACGCGCTGTGCCAGACTTCGTCAGAGCTCTAGATGTTCACCTTCCGCTACCACGTCGTATCGCTTGCGGCGGTCTTCGTCGCGCTCGTCGTCGGGATCCTCGTCGGCATCGGGATCTCCGGCCGCGGGTTCGTGGACAGGTCCGAGCGGCAGCAGCTCCAGAATCAGATCGACGACCTCCGGAACCAGCGCGACGATGTCATCGCCCAGCTCGCTTTCAGCCAGAAGCGTCAGAAGGCCGCGCAGGAATACGTCGCCAATACGTACCGCGCCGTCATGTCCGAGCGGCTGCGCGGCAAGCGGATCGCGGTGCTGTTCGTGGGCCACATAGACCCCAGCATGCGCGCGAACGTCGACGACACGCTCAGTGCGGCGGACGCGCCGGCGGCCCTGCGGGTTCGCGCGCTGAAGACACCGGTGGATCCTGCGGCTCTCGACGCCGTCCTCACCAAGCGGCCGGCCTTCGCGCAGTACTCGGGCAACGCCAAGCTGGAGGATCTCGGCCGCGCGCTCGGCGAGGAGTTCGTCGTCGGCGGCGACACGCCGCTCTGGACCGCCCTGTCGGATCTGCTCGTCGAGGAGCGGAGCGGCCCGCCGCGCAGGCCCGCTGACGGAGTGATCGTCGTGCGCTCGGCGGGCCCGCAGGAAGGGCCGACCGCACGGCTCCTCAGCGGTCTCTACTCCGGGCTTGCGGCGGGAGGCGTGCCCGTCGTCGGAGTCGAGACGACGAAGACGACTCCGTCCGCAGTGGGCACGTACGCGCACGCGGGCTTCTCCAGCGTCGACGACGTCGACATCCTCGAGGGACGGGTGGCGTTGGCGCTCCTGCTCTCCGGCGCCGATCCGGGGCACTACGGCATCAAGCAATCGGCGAGCACGGGTTACCTCCCGCAGGTCGAGCCGCTACCGGTCGCGACGACGAGTGGATGAGCCCCTGACCGTCCTCGTCGCCGCCCGCGACGAGGAGGGCCGGATCGGGCGCACGGTCGCCGCGCTCCGCGAGGCGTTCCCCGACGCGGAGGTGCTCGTCGCCGACGACGGCTCGAGCGACGGCACGGCCGTGGAGGCCGAGTCGGCGGGAGCGATCGTGCTGCGCCTTCCTCGTCGCGGGAAGGGACAGACCCTCTCGGCGGGAGAGCGTGCGGCGGCTCCCGGCAGGCTCGTCGTGTGTGACGCGGATCTGTCCGGCGACCTGCGGCCGCTGCTCGATTCTCAGGCTGACATCGCCGTCGCCGCGTTCTCCGAGCGCCAGGGAGGAGGGTTCGGACTGGCGAAACGCGCGGGCCGCGCCCTGATCCGGCTCCGCAGCGGATTCGTCGTGCGCGAGCCGCTCTCGGGACAGCGGTCCCTGTCGCCGCGCGCCCGAGCCGCGTGCTTCCCGCTCGCGCCCGGCTTCGGCTGCGAGGTGCGGATGACGATCGACGCGGTGCGGGCCGGTCTCGCCGTCGAGGAGCGCGAGCTGCCGCTGCGCCACCGCGCGACCGGCCGCGACGCACAGGGCTTCGCGCATCGCGGCCGCCAGCTCTTGGACGCACTCCTCGCAGCGGGTCCGCTCGCGGTCAACTTCCGCGGGACACGGCTCCCGCTCGTCGGCTGGACGCTCGCGCTCCGCCGAGATCCGGCGGTGGCGGCGATCGCGGCGATCGGCCTGGCAGACGACCTCTGGAGCGGGCCCGAGCGCGGCTTCAGGGACCACCTGCGCGCTGGCGGCACGACAGGTGTCCTCAAGCTCGTCGGCATGCCGTTCGTCGGTCTCGTCTCGACGCGCCGGCTCTCGGGCGCGCTGCTCGTGGGTCTCGCCGCGAACGCTCTCAACCAGCTCGACACGAAGCCCGGTCGCGCGCTCAAGGCGTACCTTCTCGCAGCTCTTGCCGTCGACGCGCCGCTCCGGACCGCCGTCCTGCTCGCGCCCTACGATCTCCGCGAGATGGCGATGCTCGGCGACTCAGGCTCGAACGCGCTCGGCGCGCTGCTAGGCTTGAGTTCCGTGAAGCGATTCACGGAACGAGGCCGGTGGGTTGCGATCGGCGCCCTTGCAGGCCTCACCGTTCTCGGCGAACGGCGCTCCCTCGGCGCGCTGATCGAGCGGACTCCGGGGCTCCGCGAGCTCGACGCGTGGGGGAGGCTTCCATAGCAACCTACGGTTTCTGGGTCCGCCGAATCACCGCGGCGGTTCGCGAGCGCCTGCTCCGCGAAAGCTACGGAAGGCGCTCTTCATGAGCGCGGCGCGGCCGACCAAGTACGTCTTCGTCACCGGCGGCGTCGTCTCGGCGCTCGGCAAGGGCATCGTCGCCGCCTCGCTCGGCCGCCTGCTGAAGTCACGCGGCCTCTCCGTCCAGGCGCAGAAGTTCGACCCCTATCTGAACGTCGACCCGGGGACCATGAGCCCGTTCCAGCACGGCGAGGTGTTCGTCACCGAGGACGGCGCCGAGACCGATCTCGACATCGGGCACTACGAGCGCTTCGTCGACGAGAACCTCTCGAAGAACTCGAGCCATACCGCCGGGGCGATCTGGGAGAACGTCCTGCGCAAGGAGCGGAAGGGCGAGTTCCTGGGAGCGACGGTGCAGGTGATCCCGCACATCACGAACGAGATCAAGTCGCGCATCCGCCGCACCGCCGAGGCGACGCCCGTCGACGTCGTCATCTCCGAGATCGGCGGGACGGTCGGCGACATCGAGTCGCTCCCGTTCCTCGAGGCGATCCGCCAGTTCCGGCGCGAGGTCGGCCCCGAGAACGTGCTCTACCTGCACGTCACGCTCGTCCCGTTCATCGAGGCCGCCGGCGAGCTGAAGACCAAGCCCACGCAGCACTCGGTCAACGAGCTGCGGCGCATCGGTATCCACCCGGACATCGTCGTCTGCCGCTCGAGCGAGGAGCTCGGCCGCGACATCCGCGAGAAGATCGCGCTGTTCGCGGACGTCGACGCGACCGCCGTGGTGGCAAGCCCCGACGTTCCCGACGTGTACCTCGTCCCGTCCGTGCTCAAGGAGCAGGGCCTCGACCGCCTCGTCTGCGAGAAGCTCGGCCTTCCCGACGGCAAGGCCGTGCTCGGCGAGTGGCAGGAGCTGACCGACCGCATCCAGGGACAGCGCGATGAGGTCGAGATCGCGCTCGTGGGCAAGTACGTGAAGCTGCAGGACGCGTACCTCTCGGTGCACGAGGCGCTCAAGCACGCCGGCGCGCACCAGGGCTGCCGCGTCCGGGTGCGCTGGCTCGACGCCGAGGGAATGTCCCTGGAGGAGGCCGCGGGCGTGCTCGACGAGGTCGACGGCGTGCTCGTGCCCGGCGGCTTCGGCTCGCGCGGCTGGGAGGGCAAGATCCTCGCCTGCCGCGTTGCCCGCGAGCACGGCATCCCGTATCTCGGCATCTGCCTCGGTATGCACGTCGCCGTGTCGGAGTTCGCCCGCCACGTCCTCGGGCTCGACGGCGCGAACTCGACGGAGATGGATCCCGAGACGCCGCATCCGGTCATCGACCTGCTCCCCGAGCAGAAGAGTGTCGAGGATCTCGGCGGGACGATGCGGCTCGGCGCGCAGGCGGTCGAGCTCGAGCCGAACACCCGAACGGCCGAGGCCTACGGCGACGTGACGATCCACGAGCGGCACCGTCATCGCTACGAGGTGAACAACCACTACCGGCCGCGCCTCGTCGAAGCCGGTCTCGTCGTGTCGGGCACGTACCAGGAGGGCCGCCTCGTCGAGATCGTCGAGCTGCCGGATCACCCGTGGTTCGTCGCCAGCCAGTTCCATCCGGAGTTCAAGTCGCGGCCGACGCGTCCGGCGCCGCTCTTCCGCGAGTTCGTCGGCGCGGCTCTCGTGCGCTCGCGCGAGCGAGCAGACCTGGGCGCGACGGCTACGCCCGCCTAGGGCTAGTCCGGCAGCAGTACCGACACGTAGAGCTCCATGCCGGCGACGACCGTCTTGCTGGCCACGTACCGCGCGGAGATGGTCTCGCCGTCGGCGCGCCTGAGCTCGGTCGTGCCGGTGAGATAGCCCGTGCGGATCATCTCGGTGTACTCCTCGGGCGAGCTCGGCGCCGGTGCGACGTCGGTCACGCGCAGGTCGAGCAGCTGCGCGCGGGTGTAGCCGAGCAGTACACAGGCGAACTGGTTCGCCGCGATGTAGCGCATGTTCTCGTCAGCGACGAGCACGCCGACCGGGCCTTGGTCGATCGCCTCGCCGAGCAGGCCGACCTGGATGAGAGTCTCGGGCGATGGCATCGGGCGTAGGACGCTAGCCCGTCCCGTACGATCGTTCAATAAGCGTTTCCACACAATCGCCCGTACTCGAGCTCTTCCTCGAGCTGGCCTCGCTCCGCAGCCCACCGGGCGAGGAGCGCGCGGTCGCCGACGTCGTCTCGGCATACCTGCGCGACCTCGGACTCGAGGTGGACGAGGACGATGCGGGCGCCGCCGTCGGCTCGACGATCGGGAATCTCTACACGCGGGTCGAGCCGACCGCCGAGGGCGTCCCGATCTTCCTCTGCGCCCATCTCGACACGGTGCCGCCCGACGGGTCGCTCGAGCCGGTCGTCGAGGACGGCGTCGTGCGGAACGCCGGCGGGACGATCCTGGGCGCCGACGACAAGTCCGCCGTTGCGGTGATGCTCGAGGCGACTCGACGCGTGCTCGCGGAGAATCGCCCGCACGCCGGGATCGAGCTCCTGTTCACGCCCAAGGAGGAGGTCGGGCTGCTCGGCGCGGCTGCGTTTGACCACAGGCGGCTCCACGGGCAGGTCGGCTATGTGTACGACCAGGCCGCGCCGATCGGCGAGATCATCCTCGGCGCGCCGTACTCGCAGGCGATGCAGGTGCGGTTCCACGGCCGCGCCTCCCATTCGGGCATGTACCCGGAGGAGGGCCGCTCGGCGATCGCGGCCGCCGCGCGGGCGATCGCCGACCTGCGCCTCGGGCGCGTCGATGACGAGTCGACTGCGAACGTGGGGACGATCCAGGGCGGGACGGCCGGGAACATCGTGCCCGAGTGGTGCAGCTTCGACGCGGAGGCCCGTTCGCACGACGAGCGCAAGCTGGCCGACCTCGTCCAGGAGATGCTCGAGACGTTCGCGTTCGCCGCCAGCCTGGCCGACTGCGAGGTCGAGACGTCGGTGAAGAAGAGCTACCGCGGCTACCGCTTCAAGCGAGACGACCCTGTGGTGCGGCTCGCGGCGACGGCCCTCGAGCGCAGCGGCCACCCGCCCACGTACGGCCTGTCGGGCGGCGCGGCCGACGCCAACGTGTTCAACGAGCGCGGACTCCCGTGCCTCAACCTGGCCAACGGGATGACGTCGATCCACACGCCCGACGAGCACATCGCGGTCGACGATCTCGACAAGATGGTCGAGGTCACCCTTGCGCTCGTCGACGCGGCACGCGAAGGTGCTTAGCCTCCGCCGCGGCCGCGTGAGCGCGGTCGTCGAGGAGGTCGAGGGCTTGGCGCGGCTCGAGGTGGACGGCGCCCCGTGCGTCGCGTACCCGCGCTTGACCGGTCCGGTTGAGGTCGGCGACGAGGTGCTGGTCAACGTGCAGGCGCGCGAGCTTGGACTGGGCTCGGGCGGCTTCGACATCCTGTACGCGAACCTGACCCGCGGCCTCGACCTCGCCGCCGACCCTGGTGCGCACGTGATGACGCTTCCCTACACCCCGGCGCAGGCGGCGGTCCGGCACGCGGAGGAGGACGGGCACCTCGCAGAGACCCTGGCCGGGATGCCCGTCGTTTGCTGCTCGCTCCACAGCCAGCTCGCGCCGGCGTGCGCGGGCATCGGCGCCGGCGCGCGCGTCGCGTACGTGCAGGTCGGCGGCGGCGCGCTGCCCGTTTCGCTGTCGGACGCCGTGCGGGCGCTGAAGGAGCGCGGGCTTCTGGCTACGGCGGTGGCGGCGAGCCCGTGCGTCGACGGCGACGTGCAGTGCGTGAACGTCGCCTCGGCGCTCGCGTGGGCGGCTGCCGCAGGGCACGATTGCGTCGTCTGCGCGGTCGGCCCGGGAATCGTCGGGACCGGATCGTTCCTCGGGCACGGAGGAGTCGCTGCAGCCGAGGCGGCGAATGCGGCCGCAGCGCTCGGCGGTCGCCCGGTGCTCGCCGCCAGGGCCTCGTCGGCGGATCTGCGCGAGCGGCACCGCGGGGTGTCGCACCACACGAGAGCCGCGCTGCAGCTCTGCCTCGGCGAGCTCACCGTGGGCTGGCCTGCAGGCGAGGCCGCCCCCGGCTGGTTGGCGCCGCACCGCGAGGTTGAAATCACAGGCTGGGAGGATGCGTGCGCCGGCCTGCCGCTGTCGCACATGGGCCGCGGACCGGGCGCCGACTCTTTGTTTTTCCAGGCCGCCTTCGCCGCAGGCAGGCTTGCCCGCGACCTTCTCCGTGAAAGCTCTTGACGAGCACTCGACACGCTCTCGGCACACACGTGCGCGCCTTTGGCTGGCACGCTTTCTGCAGGGGGCCGCGCGGCCCCCTGGGGGCATGTGGGAGAGCGCTCGAGGCGGCGGACGTCACCACGGCCCAACACTCGGTGTGATGGAGGAACGACGACTTGGCCGAGTCGTCGGGCTTGGCACGTGGAATACGTTCGGGGGCGACGCGTCTGCAGCGGCGGACGTGGTCGACGCAGCCCTCGAAGCTGGGATCCGCCTGGTCGACTCGTCGCCGATGTACGGAGGCGCCGAGGCCGCGCTCGGCGCTGCGCTGACGGGCCGGCGGGAGTCCGTCCGCGTTGCGACGAAGATCTGGGCGCGCACCGTCGAAGAGGGGCGGGCGCAATACGAGGCACAGCGGCGCTGGTTCGGCCGGGTCGAGATCGAGCAGGTGCACAACCTCCTCTCGTGGCGCGATCACCTCGCCTGGCTCGAGCGCGAGCGCGCGGAGGGGCGCGTGGACCTCCTGGGCGTGACGCACTATCAGGCGTCGGCCTTCGACGAGGTTGCGCGAGCGCTCCGGACGGGGAGGTTCGACGCCGTGCAGCTCCCGTACAACCCGCGCGAGCGCGACTGCGAGCGCGAGCTCCTGCCGCTCGCGGCCGAGCTCGGCCTCCGGGTGATCGTCATGCGGCCGCTCGGCGAGGGAGGGTTGCTTCGCCGTGCGCCCTCGTCCGACGAGCTCGAGCCGCTCTGGGCGTTCGGCATCGAGTCCTGGGCCCAGGCCTTGCTCAAGTGGGCGCTCTCCGATGAGCGGGTGGATGTGGTCATCCCCGGGACGCGGGATCCCGCTCACGCTGCCGAGAACGCCGGAGCCGGGTCGCCACCGTGGCTCGGCGCGGAGGAGCGGCGACTGATCGAACGGCTCGCGGCGTGACCGGCCCAAAGTCGAGCCGGCGCGGCTACCAGGGAAAGCTGTTCGACGTCGTGATCGAGGAGTGGGACGGCCGCGAACGCGAGATCGTCGAGCATCCGGGATCGACGGCGATCGTGGCGATCCATGCCGGCGCGGTGGTCCTCGTGCGTCAGCTTCGCGAGCCGGCGCGGAAGCCGCTGCTGGAGTTGCCGGCGGGCACGCTCGAGGAGGGTGAGGAGCCGCTTGCTTCGGCCCAACGCGAGCTCGCGGAGGAGGTGGGCCTGCACGGCGGTCGCTGGCGCCGGCTCGGCGGCTTCTGGACGTCCCCGGGCTTTCTCCGCGAGTACATGCATGTCTTCGTCGCAGAGGAGCTCCAATCCAGTGACGCCGAGCCGGACGACGACGAGGATGTCGAGATCGTGCGCTGGCCTGTCGCCGAGATCGCAGGCCGGATCGACGAACTGGAGGACGCCAAGACGATCGCGGGCCTCCTGCTCTACCTGCGGAGCGCCTGAGCCGAACGCAACCGGTCCCCACCCCTTGGGGGTGGGGGGGGTCGAAAGCCCCTTCGGTCACGGTATCGAGATCTTCGGCACGCCTGTGACACGCCTCTGCACCAAGGGCGTGCCGCTCTTTCCACAAGCTAAGGTTGCCCCGCTCGAATGAAGATCGGAGTCGCCAAGGAGATCAAGCCGGACGAGTACCGCGTCGCGCTCACGCCTGCCGGTGCGCTCGAGCTCGGCCGCCGCGGCCACGACGTGTCCGTCGAGACCGGGGCGGGGGACGGCAGCTCGTTTCCCGACAGCGCCTACGCGGCGGTCGGTGCACGGATCGTCTCGCTGGAGGAGGTCTGGGCCGACTCCGACCTGTTGCTCAAGGTGAAGGAGCCGATCGCGCAGGAGTACACCCGCCTGCGCGAAGGCCTGATCCTCTTCACCTACCTCCACATCGCAGCCGACGAGCCGCTGACGCGGGCGCTCGTCGACAGTGGGATCACAGCCGTCGCGTACGAGACTGTCGAGACCGACAATCACGCGCTGCCGCTGCTCGCTCCGATGAGCGAGATTGCAGGCCGGCTCGCCGCGCAGGCGGGCGCGTACTTCCTCGAGAAGCCGCTCGGGGGGCGCGGGCTGCTGCTCGGTGGAGTTCCCGGCGTCGCTCCCGGCCGCGTGGTCGTGATCGGCGGGGGAATCGTCGGTTACAACGCGGCTGTGATCGCGATCGGGCTCGGGGCCAACGTGACGATTCTGGAGCGCTCGATCGACCGGATGCGCCACCTCGACGAGATCCTGTCCGGCCGGGTCAGCCTGGTCATGTCCTCGAGCCTGCAGATCGAGGAATCGGTCACGGAGGCGGACGTTGTGATCGGCGCCGTGCTGATCCCCGGTGCGGTGGCCCCGAAGCTCGTGACGCGAGAGATGGTTCGGGAGATGAAGCAGGGCGCCGTTTTCTGCGACGTCGCGATCGACCAGGGCGGATGCGCGGAGACCTCACACCCAACGACGCACAGCGACCCGGTCTACGAGGTGGACGGCGTGACCCACTACTGCGTGGCGAACATGCCTGGCGCGGTGCCGATCACGTCCACGAAGGCGCTAACGAACGCGACCCTGCCGTACGTCGAGGCCGTCGCGGACTACGGCCTCGCCGAGGCGGTCGCCCGCGATCCTGCGCTTGCTCGGGGCGTCAACGTCCTCGACGGCAGGGTCACGTACGAGGCCGTCGCGGAAGCGCACAACCTCGAGTACACGCCGCTCGAGGACGTGCTCCCACTGTCGCCGGTCTAGTAGGAGGGCTCGGCGCAACGTCGTCTGTGCCATCGGGCCGCGCTGCTCGCCCCGAGGCTGTGTCCTCAGTCGCGCCCGTACCTTTTCGGTACGAGCACTCCCTGCGTCCTTGCCTCGGAACGACCATCGCACCCCGACGACGAGCGACGTTCCACCGAACCCTCCTAGGCCGCCGGCGGGTCGGTCTCAGCCTTCTTGTTCGGCGTAAGCCGGACGACCGTCCACGTGACACCGGCCGCGAGGCCGATCACGCAGACGATGAAGACGGCGATGCCGAGCAGGCCGAGAACGTCCCAGATCACGGCCGTAGACTACCGCCATGGCCAGGGCGTGCGTGATCGTGCTCGACGCCGTCGGCGCGGGGGCGTTGCCGGACGCCGACGCCTACGGAGACGAGGGATCCGACACTCTCGGCAATGTCGCCCGCACGGTCGGCGGCCTCGATCTGCCGACCCTCGAGGCGCTGGGACTCGGGAACGTGGAACCGCTCGAGGGCTGCCCGCCCCAGCCCGGCGCGCCCGCGATCGCCGGACGCCTGGTCGAGCGCTCGAAGGGCAAGGACACGACCACCGGCCACTGGGAGCTGATGGGAGTCCTGACCCCACAGGCGATGCCGACCTACCCACACGGCTTCCCGCATGACGTCATCGACCCGTTCATGAACCGCACGGGGCGCGGCGTGCTCGGCAACCGGCCGGCCTCGGGGACGGAGATCATCCAGGAGCTCGGCGAGGAGCACCAGGAAACCGGCAAGTGGATCGTGTACACGTCCGGGGACTCGGTCTTCCAGATCGCGGCGCACGAAGACACGATCCCGCTCGAGGAGCTCTACGACGCCTCGCGCATCGCGCGCGAGATCTTGACCGGCAAGCACGCGGTGGGACGCGTGATCGCCCGGCCGTTCATCGGCGAGCCCGCGAACTACGAGCGGACGCCCAACCGCCACGACTTCTCGCTCGAGCCGCGCCGGCCGAACTACCTGAGCCTGATTCGCGATGCAGGCGCGGTCGTCCACGGCGTGGGCAAGATCCACGACATCTTTGCGGGCCTCGACATCGACGAGTCCCATCCGACCCGCTCAAACGTCGAGGGCATCAACGTGACCGAGCGGCTCCTGCGCGAGCTCGACAGCGGCCTCGTCTTCACGAATCTGGTCGAGACGGACATGCTGTGGGGTCACCGGAACGACCCGGTGAACTTCCACCGCTGCCTGCAGGACTTCGACCGCCGCTTGCCCGACCTGCTCGACGCCCTCCGCCCAGGCGACCTGCTGATCCTCACGTCGGATCACGGCTGCGACCCGACGACTCCGTCCACCGATCACTCGCGCGAGCACGCGCTGCTGCTCACGTACGTCGAGGGGCGGAACGCCGCGGGTGCCATCCACGAGGGTGAGTTCGCGGACGTGGGCGCGACCGTGAGCGCATGGCTCGGCGGGAAGGCTCCGCCGCGCGGGATTCCCGGGCAGCCGATCGTCGATCCGTGAGCCCGCACGGCGCGTGATCCGTCCCGCCGATCTGATCCAGCGGAAGCGCGACGGGGAAGAGCTGGGCGCCGCCGAGCTCCGTGAGCTGATCCTCGGCTACGCGCGGGACGAGGTGCCCGACTACCAGCTGGCGGCGTTCTGCATGGCGGTGTACTTCCGCGGCCTGTCCAGCGCGGAGACCTTCGCGCTGACCGACGCCATGATCCGCAGCGGAGAGACGATCGACCTCGGCGCCGAGCTTGGAGGACGCAAGGTCGTGGACAAGCACTCGACGGGCGGGGTGGGGGACAAGACCTCGCTCGCGGTTGGCCCGATCGTGGCCGCGTGCGGAGTGCCGTTCGGGAAGATGAGCGGCCGCGGGCTGGGACACACCGGCGGCACGCTGGACAAGCTCGAGTCGATTCCGGGATTCCGGGTCGAGCTGTCGCGCGAGGAGTTCGTCCGTCAGGTCCGCGAGGTCGGGATCGCGATCATCGGGCAAACGGCCGATCTGGTTCCGGCGGACAAGAAGCTCTACGCCCTGCGCGACGTCACGGCGACCGTCGACAACGTCTCGCTGATCGCGGCGAGCATCATGTCGAAGAAGATCGCGGGCGGAGCGGACGCGATCGTGCTCGACGTCAAGGTAGGCGACGGAGCGTTCATGAAGTCCTTGGCGGACGCGCGCGGGCTGGCCGAGGCGATGCTCGAGCTCGGAAGGCGGGCGGAGCGCGAGGTCGTGTGCCTGCTCACAGACATGGATCAGCCGCTCGGGCACGCCGTCGGGAACGCGCTTGAGATCGCGGAAGCGCACGCCACCCTGCTCGGCGACGGGCCTGGCGACTTCACCGAGCTCGTTCTCGCCGCCTCGTCCCACCTGCTCGCGCGATCGGATCTCGGGCTCGACGAGGCGCAGGGGCGAGCACGCGCGCAGAGCGCGATCGACGACGGAAGGGCGGCCGAGGTGTGGGACCGTTGGATCCGCGCGCAGGGAGGCGACCCGGACCCGGGCTCCCTTCCCCGTGCGCCGGTGGTCTCGGCCGTCGCCGCTACGCGGGACGGATTCGTGCACCGGCTTGGCGCAATCCGTGTCGGCGTCGCAGCGCTCGAGCTCGGCGCGGGCCGCCGCGCCAAGGAGGACGCGATCGACCACGCCGTCGGCATCGTCTGCCACAAGAAGCGCGGCGACAGCGTCCGGGCGGGGGAGCCCCTGGCCGAGATCCACGCGGCACGGGCCGGCGACGCCGAGGCTGCAGCGGCCGCCGTGCTCGAGGCGTACGAGCTGTCGGACGCCGCGCCTCCGGCACAGCCCATCGTCCTGGACGTCCTCTCCTCGTAGCCAGACACGCCCTCATTAGGCTGGGGGTGTGCCCGAGCTACCCGAGGTAGAGACCGTGCGACGACAGCTCGAGCCCGTGCTGGTCGGCAGGCGATTCGACCGCGTGGAGATCAGCGACCCGCGACTCGTGCGTCCCTTCGAGCCGGTTGCGGTGGCGGCCGAGCTTGAGGGCGAGCGCGTGGCCGAGGTCGACCGGCGCGGCAAGTATCTGATTTTTCGGTTCGAGAGCGGTCGCGTTCTCCTGGTTCACCTCCGGATGACGGGGAGCTTCAGGCACCGGCGGAACGGAATGGGGGAAGACGATCCTCACCGACGAGCCGTTGTCAGGTTAGACGACGGATCGGACGTCGCGTACCGGGACGTCAGGCGGTTCGGAACCTGGCTGCTCGTCGAGCCCGACGAGCTCGAGCCGTACCTCGCGGACCGACTGGGCGAGGAGCCGCTGCTCACCGGGTTCACCCCCGCGCGTCTCGCCCGTCGCCTGGCCGGCCGCCGCACGCCGGTCAAGGCAGCGCTACTCGACCAGCGCACACTTGCCGGACTCGGGAACATCTACGTCGACGAGGCACTCTGGCGGGCGCGAATCCACCCGAAACGCCCGGCTCGCGGCCTCGACGCCAACGATGTACGCCGGCTGCACGGTGCAATCCGGAGCGTCCTCAAGACGGCGATCGAGCGCCGCGGCTCGACGCTCCGCGACTACTCGACGCCGCGCGGCCGGCGCGGCTCGATGCAGCGCGAGTTCAAGGTCTACGGGCGCGAGGACCAGCCGTGCGACCGCTGCGGCACGCCGATCGAGAAGACACGCGCCGGAGGCCGGGGCACGTGGTACTGCCCGCACTGCCAGCCGCGCGGGCCCGAGAGCTAGGCCGCGAGCTGCTCGTCGAGCTGGCCGCTGCGATCGAGCCGCCAGAGCTCGGTGTAGCCGCCGATGACCTGGCCGTCGATGAGGATCTGCGGCACCGTCCAGCCGCCGGTCAGGTCGAACAGCGTCTGCCTGAAGTGCGGATCGTCGTCGAGGAGGATCTCCTCGTACGGCAGCCCCTTCGAGTCGAGAAGCGTCTTCGCACGCACGCAGTAGCCGCACCAGCGCGTCGAGTACATCCGGATCCGCTCCATCCGAGGCTACAACGTCGAAAGCGGCCGATCGGTTCCCGTAGGTGCCGGAACTAGACTCACCGGGACATGGCGCCGCGGAGCTACAAGACACAGGCCGTCGTCCTCCGCTCGTTCCGGCTCGGCGAGGCCGACCGCGTCCTCCACCTCTACACGCTCGACCGTGGCCGCGTGGGCGCCGTTGCGAAAGGCATCCGCAAGACGAAGTCCCGCTTCGGCGCGCGCCTCGAGCCGCTGTCGCACGTCGACCTGATGCTCCACCAGGGAAGCGGCGAGCTCCAGACCGTCACGGGCGTCGACCTGGTCGACTCGCACCGGGCGGCGCGCGAGGACGGATACCGGCTCGGTGTCGGGCTCGTCGGGCTCGAGGCGATGCTGCGGCTCTTCAGCGAGCAGGAGGCGAATCCACGTGCGTTCACCGCGCTCGTGCGCTTTCTCGAGCTGCTCGACGAGTGGGAGAGCAGGGCGCCGGGAACGCCGGCAGTCGACCCGCTCGCGCTCTCCTTCCAACTCAAGCTGCTCTGGGTTGCCGGCTACCTGCCGCACCTGACGAGCTGCGCTGAATGCGGCGCCGTCGACGTTCCACTCGTGGGCTACTCGCCGCAGGCCGGCGGGGCTGTCTGCGAACGGTGCGCGGCCGGCGCGATCGCAATCTCTCCCGCAGGCCTCGCCGCGATCGAAGGGCTCTTGCGGGCGCCGATGGCCCACGCGACCGGGCTCACCGACCCCGGCGCGCGCGACGCGCTGAAGGTGATCACCGCCTCGTACGAGCACCACGGCGGCTTCCGGCTGCGCACGCTCTCGGCTTGAGCGAGCCTCTGGAGCCCGCGGCGGCCGTGAGTACGATGCGCCTTCGATGACCGAGGGACGCACGTATCAGGACATGCTCGCCGGGCTCGAGTCGTTCTGGGGCGAGTACGGCTGCGTGCTGCTGCAGCCGTACCACACCGAGGTCGGGGCGGGAACGATGAATCCCGCCACGTTCCTGCGCTGCCTCGGATCGGAGCCCTGGAAGACCGGCTATGTCGAGCCCTCGATGCGCCCCTCGGACGGCCGCTACGGCGAGAATCCCTTCCGTTTCCAGCACTTTTATCAGTACCAGGTCGTGCTAAAGCCTTCGCCCGCAGATGTCCTCGATCTCTACTTCGCGTCGCTCGAGCGGATCGGGATCGACCTTCGGCGGCAT
>Ga0193747_1000107_pt1 | contig 41316 bp, 32 predicted proteins | sample L1m2metaG_FD_143048 | JGI IMG/M metagenome (GOLD analysis project Ga0193747, IMG submission 143048) | Soil microbial communities from a riparian zone of the East river system, Colorado, United States - L1m2 | ecosystem: Environmental > Terrestrial > Soil > Riparian zone | place: USA: East River... | reverse complement strand
CTTCTACAAACTCCTCACAATCACAAACTAAAAGAGCAAAAATAAATGAAGAACTAGTAGACCGGTGGCTACTCAGCAGGTTACAGCGCACCATTGCAGATACTACGATGTCAATGGATAAGTTACGTGTGAGAGAAGCGGCCCATAACATAATATACTCTCTGGACCATGATCTACAATGGTATGAAAAGAGAGTAAGAGCCAAGAATCGTGAAAGCTCTTCCGCTCAATCTACTCTTTCAACGTTTCTTAACACCCGTATTAGGATGCTGGCACCCTTTGCCCCCTTTATAAGTGACGAAGTCTGGGAGAAAATTGATAATTCATCTACTTCCATCATTTTTGCTGGCTGGCCATCAGCTGACGAAGATAAAATGGATATCGTTGCTGAAGAATCGGAGCAGCTAATTATGAATCTGATTTTTGATCTTCAGAAGATTGTCAGAGTAACGAGGATTAATCCAAAAAAAATAATTTTTTATACTACGGCACACTGGAAATTAAAAGTATATAATAAGATACTCTCGAGCGTGTTTTTGAAGAGTAATCCTAACTTTGGAGATATCATGAAACAGCTGATTAAAGATCCAGAAACAACAAAGGCAAAAAATGATTCCAATATGGTGCGAAAAATGATCGAAGATATTCTATCGGATCCAATTGAAACAAGAAACAGGCGACTACGACTCGAGGATTTCGATGAAAGACTTCCAATAGAGGATGCTAGAAACTTATTATCTTTAGAAAGTGGAAACGAGCATGCTGAGATATTGGTATATTCAGAAGATAATACTGATCAGTCAGGATACGATCAAAAGCACAAAGCAAAATTTGCTAGGCCCTTCAAACCGGCAATTTACTTGATCGATCGATAACAAATATTATTAATTGTTACCCTTACATCACTTCATTATCTCCGTTACTTCTTGGCCGTCTGTCGTTTCCTCGCATTAATAATTGATGAAACTAAATATAATGAAAACCCTACCATGACCATCGGGAGTCCGTAAAGCGAAAATCCGCCTCTATGCGTGTAGCTTCCCACTCCCACAAATATAGCTCCTACTATTAACAAGGCTAATCCTGTTCGAGCCGCTGCGGGCATCTGAATTTTCCTCCTCGAAGATGATGACAATGTATCTGTACCTCATTTCACAACTAAGCGAGGTAATATCACTTTTTTGTCAGTTAAACCAATCACAATATTATAATTATGGCACTTTAGTGGATTCAATTGTCAGATCATAGTTGAAGGCCGGGCATATACGGGGTGCAAATGAGAAGCACGAATTCCCTACTATTGAAGATATATTCAAAGCAAGGGACTTGCTAAACGGAGCTGTCAGAAAAACACCATTGCAAAGATCTGACACGTTTTCTAAATTAACAGGTACAAACATCTTTCTTAAGCTTGAATCTTTGCAAAAAACGGGTTCGTTTAAAGTGCGTGGAGCATTTGTTAAACTCGACATGTTATCGAATGAAGAGCGCAAGTACGGCGTCATTGCTGCTTCGGCAGGCAATCATGCGCAGGGAGTTGCATATGCTGCATTGAAAAAGAATATTTCATGTACCATAGTGATGCCGAAGAATGCGTCTCCGGCGAAAGTAGCTGCTACAAAATCATATGGAGCGAAGGTAACTCTACGCGGGTTCGATTATGAGGATTCCTGGCTTGCAGCACAGGAAATAGCAAAGGAGGAGGGACGCACGGTCATTCATGCTTTTGATGACGCTCAAATAATTTCTGGTCAGGGAACAATCGGTCTGGAATTGTTGGAGGATCTCCGTGAAATAGACGAAGTTTATTTGCCCGTGGGTGGTGGGGGGCTTGCTGCGGGTGTCGCAATAGCAATAAAGGCAAAAAATCCCAATGTAAAAATTGTTGGGATAGAGTCCAAAGCATTTCCTGCTATGAAAGAATCTCTAGCCAAAGGCTCTTTGCAACATGTAAAAGCAGGGTATACCATAGCAGATGGCATCTCCGTAAAATCACCTGGCAAACTCACCTACGAAATAGCAAGCAAATACCTAGACGACCTAAGATTAGTCGAGGATTCATCGATAGTTGAAACGATGTTTTTGCTCATGGAAAGAGCAAAACTGGTTGTAGAACCTGCGGGGGCAGCTAGCCTCGCCTATTTAATTTCAAACGGTCACCCAAACAAAGATGAGAATGTTATAACCTTGCTATCTGGGGGTAACGTGGATATGTATCTGCTTGGACAAGTAGTAGCAAAGGGTCTTATGCATATGGGAAGGATGCTTAAAATTTTTATCCAGTTACCAGATAGACCCGGAGCATTGAAGACCATAGTGGATAGTATTGCGGAACTAAGTGTTAATATTGTCGAAGTCGACCATGATAGATTAAGTCCCAATATTTCTGCAGGAACTGCGGGTGTATACTTAAGTCTTGAAATGGAAAATGCAAATCATGCAAAACGCTTAATTGACTTTCTAGAGGCAAAAGGAGTCGAATTCAGAATCGTTAGTTAACATAATTTCTAATAGCAAATCTCACAGAAAGCAACAGCCAAGGGACTCGTATAGGTGCTATATATCACGCATGCATGTACCACGTGCTACCATGATCATGATACCTTTAGTTGGTAAAGTTATACTCTCTAAACCCTGCCTTATCTGCTGTGGTGCCACCTATTTTTACTAGGACGAACTCGTTGTGGACAGGCAAAAGAGAGGTATCGAAATTTCTTTCATTTCCGCGAAGACTTTCATATTCGTCAATTGAAATCTTTTTTCTAGGTCCTATTTCTTCCTCGAGATTCATCCCATCTACGATTTCCTTGTATTCAGACTGAATCACGCCAGTAAATACCATCGCGCTACTACCACTACCGTATGATCCAAACCCTACTCTCTTCCTCTCAAGATCAGTGCCCTTCTTGTATTCAAATTCCAATAAGCTTCTAAAACCCATATACATTGACGCAGTGTACAGATTGCCGATTATGGTCGACGCTTCAAGTGAGCTCACCATTTTCTTTTCAAAAACTTCATTATAGAAAGATGTTTGCATAAATGCTCGCCTGAATCTTTCGTCAGCTTTCATAAATTCAGTGTCAGCCAAAATTGATTCAATGGTGCCTCTGGGGTCTTTGGGGACGGTTTCTTGTAATCCCACTTCTTTTATGACCTTATTCCACCGCGGGAGATACCTCCACTCATGTCTTAACAAATATGCCAGCGCCTTTTCACCCATTCGTCTATAAGGAAGATGAACACTGAATAAATCGATGTGATCTGTTATGGATTCCCCATCTTTCAGTCGAATCAAACCAGTCCTGATAGCTTTTTCTTTATAACTATCAAAGGCCTTCCTCACTTGAATTAAATATAATAAGTTAGAGTAAGTTCCATTAACTACAGGCGTATCCTTTCCACATGGTCTGTAAAAATCATATTCATTACTGATAATTGTGGAAGTAACTTTTTGGTCAAAAGCAAGTAATCTGGGATTCTCTTTTATCAGCATAGCAACTGCACCTGCACCTTGTGTATATTCCCCAGCAGAGCCAATATCATATTTAGCAATATCACTCACAATCACTATGGCAGCTTTACCATTATTTTCGTCTGCCCTAATCCAATTTGTATTATCGTAAAGCGCATATGATCCACTTACACATGCAAATTTGCACTCAATTCCGCCGGCGTGTTCGAAGGAACTTTCTCCGTAAACTTGTTCTAGCATTCCTATCACAAAAGAATTCATCGCTTTAGATTCGTCAAGGCCAGACTCTGTAGCTACATACATTCTACCTATATCCTCAGGGTGCAGACGGTTTTTTTGCATTAATTTCAAACAAGCATTAGCGGCCATACAAGCTGGATCTTGATTTGTATCGACCAGAGCCATCTTCTTTACTCCAATACCATACTCTAACTTGCGAGGGTCAATTCCTCTTGCCTCAGCAAAATCCTTATAGTCTATATACAGCTTTGGGATATATATAGCCAGATCATCAATGCCTACTGGCATTTATCCATCTACCATATAGCATGAAACTACAGATATTGCCAATTTAAAGGTATATCTAGCCAGTTTTGACTAATTGTCGTAAGCTGGTTGACACACTTTGATGTTAGTTTAATAATTTTTTATAGTCTGATAGAAGTTATCCCTCTCCGCGACTTCAAAACCAATTTGTTTAATAGCATCTATAATTTTATGCGCAGTTAGTTCAGTCGATCTGGACCCAGTGGCGGTTACTACTTCTTCACCGATCAGAGTGCCACCAAAATCATCAGCGCCGTAATTTAGTGCAAGCTGAGCCATGCCAATGCCGTTTGTAAGCCAAGAGGATTGAAGATGATCTATCACACCATTAAAGATTATTCTTGAAATGGCGATCATCTTTAACAGATTAAATCCTCCTGCTGAATATCTTATAAGGCCCTCTGCCTGTATCCGAGTTTTGTTGGGCTCAAAACTCCAAGGGATAAATGCCATAAAACCTCTAGTTTTTTCTTGTAGTTCTGCAATTTTCATAATATGTCGGGCCCGTTGTTCTTCGGTTTCTACCGTTCCATACATCATTGTAGCGGAGGACTTTATATCTAATTCATGCGCCTCTTCCATTATTCTAAGCCATTCGTGACTTTTGATTTTGAGAGGACTGATCTCTGCTTTCACATCGTCATCTAGAATTTCTGCACCCGCCCCTGGAAGGGAATCCAACCCTGCACTTTTTAGTCTTGCAAGGACTTCTTTAGTGCTACTTCTCTCTACCTTTGCGATAGTATCGATTTCAGATGCAGAAAGTCCATGAATTCCGACTTCAGGGCATCTTGTCTTTATCGCTTTGAAGGCGTCCTCGTAAAATTCCAGTTTCAAATTCGGATTATGTCCTCCTTGAATCAGCACTTGAGTAATACCAAACATCTCTCTAGACACTAATACACGCCTCACAATTTCATCTAAAGATAAGGTATAAGCTTCTTCATGTCCCACTGGACGATAGAATGCGCAAAATTTACAATAAGTTATACAGACATTAGTATAGTTCAATATAATATTATTAACAAACGTAACGGTATTTCCATAGAGTCGCTGTCTAAGTATATTACTTACCATGGCAATTGGGTAAATGTCGTTGGATTTGAAAAGCCTTATGCATTCATCCAGACCAAGAATATGGGAGTCTAGCGCATTATGCAAAATGTCGGCGACATCAGACTTTGTAATTAAATCGTGTACTAGGCCGCTCGTATTGTGCAATATTAACATATCTGTGTGGACTATCAATGCTATTTATTCCTTACAAGCGCTATCCTATTCTCTTTTGCTTTAAAACTGGACGAAGTTTAGCATTGCAACACATATTATATCTGGACTTCATAGATAGTGCCAGTTTGCTAAAAAGTGTGGGAGGTGGCGATGGAGTAGGAACACCTGCATTGGAAAAGGCAGTGGCGGGCCAAGAATTATCGTACAAGGATGGGCTCCAGCTCATGAATGAGGAAAACCTTTTCTTGCTGGGCGCCGCTGCTGATAATATTCGCAAATATCTTAAGGGAAATAGTGTCACTTTTGTTGCTTCATATTACTTAAATTACACCAATGTTTGTGCCGCCAGTTGCCCTTTGTGCGCATTTTACAGAAAGGGCAATGATGCAGACGCGTTTACTCTGAGCACCGAGCAGATATTGACAAGAGCTCGAATCGCAATAAAAGAAATGGGAAGCACGGAACTGCATATAGTAGGTGGCTTTCATCCAAAGCTTGGTTTGGATTACTACGAGAATATGATGAGAGCGATAAAAGCAGAGTTTCCTAGCATTGTAATTAAAGCATTGACACCGGCAGAAATTTTCTTTATCTCCAGGCTAACTAGAAATTCAGTAAAGGAAGTATTGCTCAGATTGAAAGCGGCCGGCCTAGATGCCTTACCTGGCGGAGGAGCCGAGATTTTTGATCCAGAGGTGAGAGATATAATAGTAAGAGGAAAATGTTCTAGTGAAGAGTGGCTTGATACTGCCCGTCAAGCCCATGAGCTAGGATTGAAGAGTAACTGCACAATGCTTTTCGGTCATGTAGAGAAGCCTGAGCACGTTGTTGACCATATTTTACAAATCAGAGAACTTCATAAAAAGACACGGGGCTTTACTACCTTTATTCCTTTAAAGTTTAGCTTAGAGAATACTGAGCTAGAAAATAGCAACATAATCAAGACGGAAAGTCCTTCAACATATGACTTGAGGGTTATCGCGGTGTCGAGGCTGTTGCTAGCAAATGTACTCAATAACGTGTCGGTGTATTGGGTTGCATTAGGTAAAAAATTGGCTCAGGTCGCATTGTCATATGGAGGCAACGATATGGTGGGAACTGCGTATTCGGAGGAAATATTCAGGGCTGCTGGTAAAGATACAGGTACTTCTATTCAAGAGTTAGTTAGTTTGATTAAGGAAATTAAGAGAGAGGCTGTTCAAAGAGATACATTCTTTAATATAATTAGAAGATTTAATTGAGGATTGATTGAGGAGACATTCTATATTGACAACCTTGATGGAATGATGGATATAATGCCAATTCGAACATGTGGATGTGTGTGAAGTATCTGGAATTCAAGCGAAATTCAATTGTGAAATCAACGGAAGTATTCCTTTCTCCTGTGCCATTTTGAACATTTTCTTGATAGCTTTTTCGCCATCAGCTCCCATGTCAACAGTGATATCATTTACATACATCTTGATAAACTTCGTCATAACATGTTTTGGTTGCCCTCTGCTATACCTCATAGCATAATCTACCGCAGCATTTGTGTGTTTGAGACCATAAAGGATTGAAGCTTTAAAAAGATTGTTAAACCTTCTAATTTCTTCAATAGTCATTGATTTGATACTTGCGACATTGATCCCTAGTGGCACCGGCAGTCCATTGGTTTCGGTATGCCACCAGGCTCCCAGATCAAGTATTTTGTATAAGTGTGACTTATAATAGGTGATCTGCGTTTCGTGAATAACCAAACCTGCATCGACTTTATCGGACAGAACAGCATCGGGAATTAGCTGAAAATTTATTTCCTGTTCATTAAATTTTCCGAGAACCAAATTTAGCAATAAATTGGCAGACGTCATCTTGCCTGGTATTGCGATTGTACATTCCTTTAGTTGAGAAAGTGAAAGCACTTTTTTTGACACCACTACTGGACCGTAGTTAAAGCCAAAGCTTGCTCCACTACGTAATATAGTGTAGTCCTTCAAATAAGCGAACGCATGAGCTGAAATTGCGGTGACGTCGAGCTCATGATTTAAGGCATGTTTGTTAAGAGTTTCAATATCTTCTATAACATGTTTGATTTTAAAATGCGGAGATTTTACTTTACCTGCTTCGATACCGTAAAACATGAAAGCATCATCAGCGTCAGGAGTGTGACCTAACGTTATCTCCCTCATAGACTAAATCAACACTGGAATACATTTTACAGGGCAATATTTTCTGTTCTGATATGGGTTACAATAAAAACTATCATACTGACTTTCTTTCTTTGGATTCATTTATTCATTTCTATCGTTGCGGCATATACTCCAAACCTAATACACGTGCATGCGCATCGTCATTCATCATCTAATAAGACCCAAAAAGATGTGCTCTTTAAAAACATCGCATGCAGTCCTATGTGCGAGGTATGGTCACATGCACTGCATGCTTTATATAACATAATCTCCATTTTTAGACTTAACTACAATTTCCTGCTTCAAATATTAATATTGTTTGAGAGATATTTCAATAATATGTTATATAATGAAATTTACTACGATTCCATTGCAATGGGTTCTCGAATTATTAATGTAAGTCCGAACCAGGGTACACCTATAATCTCGATGCACTTTTTTTCGAAGCTATAGTTATTTTATGTCCCTTACATGAGCGGGTAGTGCATCACTAACACTTCCTAGGTAAAATAACCCACATTTTGCATTGCTAATCATGGCCACTGGAGTCATGAATTTTCCTGTTCCGTGCTATCTCGGAATCATTTCCCTCGCTCAGCGGATGCGTCTATTTATCGTAACAAAATAAGCCGTACAACTATCTCCTACTACTAAGGAACGTTTAATAGTCCTACATCGAATTTTTTTCGACTATATATGCCAAAATTCAAATCTACTCAGGATATTTTGAGAATTATCGGTAATAAAGAACAAATCCGTAACTTTGGTGTTATCGCTCATGTTGACCACGGCAAGACTACCATGAGTGACAGTCTTTTGGCTGCCTCAGGTATTATTTCCCCTTCGGTTGCAGGTCAGGCTCTCGCACTCGACTCGATGAAACTTGAACAAAACCGACAAATGACTATTCGCGGGGCTAACGTTACACTATTCTATGAAAGTGAAGGCAAGGAATATGTAATTAATATGATTGACACGCCCGGCCACATTGACTTTACAGGTAGGGTCACCCGAGCGCTCAGAGCAATCGATGGTGTAGTGGTGGTCTCTGATTCCGTAGAAGGAATTATGACTCAGACAGAAACAGTAACAAGACAAGCCCTCGAAGAACGAGTAAGGCCTGTGCTTTACATTAACAAAATTGACAGGTTAGTAAAGGAGTTAAGGTTAGACCCGGTGGCAATGCAAAAATGGCTCTCGAATATAATCGCTGAATTCAATAGACTTGTTGATATATATGCTGAAAAAGAACTTAAAGAAAAATGGAAGGTTAGTATTCAATCCAATAGCGTTGCATTTGGTTCTGCGAAAGACAGATGGGGCTTTAACTTCGCGATGGCCCAAAAAAAAGGTATCACTTTCAAGGATGTCTACGATGCATATACCTCAGAAGATCCTAATCTTACAAAATTGCTAGCCGAAAGAGCACCATTACATGATGCGGTTCTAGGGATGGTTGTCCAACACCATCCGCCACCTCATGTAGCCCAGAGATATAGAATTCCCAAGATCTGGGGTGGCGATTTAGAATCCGATATTGGCAGATCTCTCGTAACGTGCGACGATAAGGGGCCTGCTGTTATGATGGTTACAACAATCAACGTAGATCCTCAAGCCGGCAGAGTTGCAACAGGCAGACTCTTTTCCGGAACTGTTAAGGATGGCGACGAAATCTACCTGATAGACGCAAAAAGGCCAGGAAAAATTCAATCAGTAAATATCTACATGGGAAATACTAGAGAGGTAGTAAGTATATTGCCTGCTGGTAATATTCCTGCTCTGTTAGGTGTCGATTATGCTATCGCAGGCGAAACAATTTCTACTGTAAAAAATATTCCGGCATTTGAATCGATAAAATACGTCTCAGAACCGGTGGTTACAATTGCGGTAGAGCCAAAGCATCCAAAGGATCTGCCCAAGCTTGTTGAGGCGTTAAGAAGAATTACTGTGGAAGATCCAAATCTTATTGTCAAGATTAACGAAGAAACCGGCGAAACTCTGATGGCCGGAATGGGAGTGCTGCATCTAGAAATCGCGACGTCACTTTTGCAGGAAGCGGGACTTGACATCACTACTAGTCAGCCATTAATCAATTATAGAGAAACAATTCGTGCAAAAGCAGGACCAATCATGAGCAAGTCGCCCAATAAGCACAATAAGATCTTTATGCGTGTCGAGCCACTTGGTGAAGACATAATCGAATTGATTAGGACACGCCATATCCGAGAGGATATGGATAAGAAGGAAATGGCCAAGGTTCTTCGAGAAAAGGGTTGGAATGCGGATGAAGCACGGAATGTCGCAGCAGTAGATGTAAGTGGCAACGTCTTGCTTGATGAAACGAAGGGTGTCCAATTTATCCAGGAATCTATGGACTCTATTAAATCAGGTTTTGAGGACGTAATTTATTCTGGTCCAATAGCTCATGAAACCGTGCGGGGTGTGAAGTTCGTTTTACATCACTTTGTTCCCCACGAGGACCCGGCGCACAGGGGTTTAGCCCAATTAATGCCCGCTACTCGAAGATCTATGTTGGGTTCAATGCTTATTGCAGATCCTGTGCTTCTTGAGCCTATTCTGGGTATAGAGATTAAGTGTCCTCAGGAACAGATTGGTACAGTGGCAGGTATCTTATCGGGAAAAAGAGGGAAGTTGCTAAATGTGGAGCAAAAGGGTTTAATTTCGATTATACAAGGCGAAGTACCAGCGTCAGAGACGTTTGATCTATCTGAGGTGATGCGGGGTGGAACGGCCGGCAAGGCATTGTGGAATACATACTTTAAGGCATGGCAGCCCGTCCCACAATCAATATTCAGAACTTTGGTGGGAGAAACAAGGAAGAGGAAAGGTCTAAATCCAGAACCACCGAGTCCAGACGAATTCATAGACAAGGAATGATCTTGTTTAGATAATATTATTTTCTACTATCTCACAGTAACTCCCTCCAAACAATGGGCAACACTAAGCAGTGACACCAAAACTCAGTGTGCAATAAGTCAAGACGAGATATGCTAACTCCTGGGGTGGTGGTTGTTGTTACTGATCCGATTTTGGTTATTGTTATTTAAGCAAATCAAAACTTTATTCCAATAGAGATCTAAGATTAGCGTTATATGATAATTCATTACTGGCGCTAGACCCTCAATAAATATAAACAATCACGGTAATGATTACTTTTGTATGAAACTTGACCTGCCGAGGTACACGGAAAGGTTTGGAGCCATTAGTCTTCACGGTGTTCAGCGTGTTTACGAGCTGGATTCTGGATTTAACGACGGTAGGCCAGCATCTGAAGCCATTCGGAGTGTGGGAAATGTAGAGATTTCAGAAATTGAAAGGAAAATGGCTATTGTTATACCCATTAAAGGAGAACGCTTAAAGTTACTCGAGGGGGTGTTGAGCGGTATACCCCATGATTGTTTAACAATTATTGTTTCTAATAGTCCAAGGCAACCAGTAGACAGGTTTAAACTAGAAAAGGAGGCACTTGAGCAATTCAATCGATTTGTTGGAAAAAATACATTAATCCTGCATCAAAAGGACCCTGGATTATCTGATGCTTTAAAAGAGGTTGGGTACACCAGTGTATTTGGTCCAGATGATATAGTGAGGAACGGTAAGGCGGAGGGAATGGTTACTGGAATGCTGCTTGCAAAGATGGCAGGAAAGGAATATGTTGGATTTATCGACGCTGATAATTACGTACCTGGAGCTGTGAACGAATATGTAAAAATATTTGCCTCCGGTATCGCAATGTCTAACACACCATATACAATGGTTCGTATCTCATGGATTTACAAACCAAAAGTGTCTGAGAGTGGACTATATTTTTCAAAATGGGGAAGAGTGTCTGAAATAACAAATCAATATCTTAATTCATTGGTATCATACTACACCGGCTTTGAAACTGAAGTTATGCGCACAGGAAATTCAGGCGAACATTGCATGTCTATGAAATTAGCAGAGCTTTTAACCTATTCATCCGGTTTTTCTGTGGAGCCGTACGAGATAGTGAACATACTGGAAGAATTTGGAGGAATTTTACCAACAGAAAATCAAGACGCTATGGATAAAGGCATAGAAGTATTGCAGGTAGAAACGCGGAATCCACATTTTCATGAAGAAAAGGGCGAGGATCACTTGAAGGAAATGTTTAATGGATCACTTGGTAGCATTTACCACAGCAAGATATGTCCCCCAAGACTAAGAGATAAAATCAGTGAAGAGCTACGCGGAAGAGAAATAATACAGGAAGGACGAGAGCCAGATTTATTAAAAAATATTAACTCCTTCAAAAATGTTGATATGCACCAGTTCGCAAAAATTCTACATGATCGTGCAATAAGTTTCGTTCATTCTAGTTAATAGCTAAATAAACAAACAAATAAAAATAGTTTCTAAAAAACTCGCAGCAGAAAAAACAACAAGAAATGCAAAACAATCAACGTGCTCTTTATTATGGGCAGAGAAAATTTTTATCAGCATTTTGGGATGATTAGTTACATAGGATCATTACCTTTGTAGCCTTGCCACGATACGGCATAAACATTTAGATCAGCGAGTTTGACACCTGTCGTTTATTAGGGGACAGTTAGCATCATATTACTTCTATTCGGGTGCCAATTAGAAGACTTTTTTTTCAAGGTATAACCTTCCGTAAAAATATAATTGCCACTAGTCTCACCACTATTACGTTCTCGCAGTCAGAATGTCTCTCGTGCGCTCGTCTAAAAAGGCATGCCGTCACTTCCTATTTTTTCTAGCGACATCGCTATAAATTGCCATAGTAAAGCCCAATATGCTTCAAGTAATGTTTCACAATATTTCCCTGCTATACTTTATTTTCTCAAGATACCCTTCTATATCATTTCAGATCAACATTTTTCGAACTACTACTACCATTTGCCATTTGTCACCTATTGAGCCATTGAGTCAAATCATCACGTACCACACAGGACAGTTCACTGCGCGTGTTGATCTCGTACGTTAGTATCTCAACTAGATTAAGCTATTTAATCCAATCCAGCTTTGTTTAATAATGTGCACTTATCTGTTCCTTAGACCAACTGCAAAAAAAATTAAACGATGACCCTAGTTCAATATCTCATCCTGTCAATAGATAGGCAGGCCATTACGTAATAGGTACAGGTGTTAAAATTGAAGCAAGAAAAATTTTGAAAACATTTTTTCTTTTTCCTTTATATTCTTACAAATGCAACCATTTATGTTACTTTTACTTGATTAATTGTGCTAAAGTTATAAAAGCCATAAATAGGTATAGTTTTATACAATCTAAAGCTAGTTCTGAACGATAGCTCCCAGCAGACTGCCTTTGTTGGATAGTGACCTCCACGGAGTTGAATTAATCGACCATGTTGGACTAGTTGATAACGCTCTGCTGAAGTCCTCTCGCTCACAAAACCTTGCAATAGCTGTGCTGATAAATAAGCATTCTGTAAAAAGGCTTTTAAGTCGTTATAAGCAATCTATTGTTATTGGAGCCGAGTCAGTTGTCTATCCGTAGACAACGGTTCTTGGTCCGCTAAATTGGGATGACAATAACATGTGTGGAATAGTAGGCATTTTGAGTAAAAAGGGTGAAAACGTCGTGCCGCTCATCGGATCTATGCTCTCTTGTATGATAAATCGGGGTCCGGACGGAGCAGGAATCGCAGCTAATCGACATGTAGTACAGTCGGACTCCTTTTCGGATTTAAAATATCATAAAATTTCGGGAGATAGCGCCTTAGGCCATGTGAGGCTTGCCATTGTGGGTGGTACTTGCGGACACCAGCCATTTAGTAGTTGTAATGGAAGATTGACCATAGAGCATAATGGAGAGATATACAATTATAAAAGAATTCGAAAGCGCTTAATCAAACACCATAAGTTTGCCACTCAAACAGACAGTGAAGTTATTGTTCATTTGTTAGAAGATCACTTTAAAAGAAATAACGATCTCCTGTATGCGATCAAGAAGACCGTTGCAGAACTTGATGGGGTTTACGCTATCGTTATCAAAGACGAACAAACAGGAACTATGGCTTTGGTCAGAGATAGAATGGGTGTAAGACAGATTTATTATGGCGAAAATGATCGCCTAGTCGCCTTCGCATCTGAGCGTAAGGCCTTGTGGAAAATAGGAATAAAGGAACCAACAAACAGAGTTCTGCCAGGATGCGTAGTAATTATCAAACCAAATGATAGGTTACAAGAAATCCAAGTATCCCATCCTCCTATACGTTCAGCTAGGATTGTCTATAAAACACTTACTTCGGCAGTCGAGGCATACGAAAAAGCATTGCTCTCATCGATGAAGAAGCGCACTCAAGATTTTAATAGAGTTGGGATAATCTTCTCGGGCGGAATTGACAGTGTAGTTATTGCGTGGTTAGCGAAGAATATGGTCAAGGATGTTGTTTGTTATACGGGCGGAGTTCATGGCTCAAGCGATATTGTATTCGCTCGACAAATAGCCAAGAAATTAGATCTTAAGTTGAGAGTTAATGAACTGACAAACGATGAAGTAGAACAATTGATACCAGAGATTATCGACACTATTGAAGACACAAACGCTGGACAGATAGAGGTCGCAATCCCAGTCTATGCTGCCGTAAAGCTTGCACACGAGGATGGAATCAACGTAATGCTCACAGGTCAAGGAGCAGATGAGCTTTTTGGTGGCTATCCATGGTATGCAAATGTACTCGAAAAAGAAGGATATCAAAAATTAAGGGAACACATGACGGAAGATTTGCTTTTGCTTTACAGAGAAACTCTAGAACGAGAGGACAAAATTACGATGGCACATAGTATAGAGATGCGCGAGCCATTTCTTGACATGAAAGTAATCAGACTCTCGATGCAGATGGATTTGAAATTGAATGTGAAGGGCGTAGAAGATACGTTTGGCAAACATGTTCATCGAAAATTAGCTCAAAGGTTGGGTATTCCTAGAAATATCGCATACCGTATAAAGGAAGCGGCGCAGCACGGTTCAGGTATGCATAACGTAGTCGACGCAATTGCTAGAAAACATGGGTTTGATGAATCTACAATCTCTAACCGGTATCTTGATGTCCTTAGATCACGTGAAAAAATAGGAAGCTCACAAAGATACGGATATCTATTTGAAAATGAAAAGATGTGGATTGCAGAACCTCACGTGCAAATGTATCTCGATAGCATTTCGAAGACACTACCAACATTCGAACAAAACGTCCTGGCAAAACCAAATAAAAGATAAGGTCTAATGATCGAGTCCTCGATCCGGCTACTTTGCAGGTCGACCTTTTCGAAATCCACGTGTAATAGGACAAGTCGTAATTATTAGGACTGGAATACTTACTCTGATAACAAAATTTGAAGAGGTGCGAGTAGTGAAACAGTCGCTCATGCAACGAATCTAGAAATGTTGAAAACGAACTACCTGCGCGCGCGTCAATCATCAATAATCCACTTGACTCTTATGTTTCCAATGAGGGATCTGGTCTTGGTGCCTTTGATTTTTTTTTGCACTCAAGTTATGAACTCGGTGGTACGAGAAACATAGCCAACGGAGAATAACTATTTCAGCACTGTTTTGGCAGGGCAATTTGGATGCTCAGGTATTAGTTGACTTTAAATCCTTGAAAAAATATAGTGGCGATTCTATGCGGGGTAATGCCAGGAAAAAGACAAAAGGAAAAGACTACTAACTGTCTGGGCGTTTTTTAATGTACTGTTCATATGATTCTATACATTTTTTTTGCGTTTCTGATTGAACCGATCCAGGTCGAAGCTTCCTGATCCTTATGATAGCTTTTTCGGCACCTAAATTTTCTTCTTCTTTGAGCAGATAAGCAGCTAAAATTGTACCCGTTCTTCCTTTACCTGCGGCGCAGTGAACCATAACAGGTTTTCCACTAACTATTTGCTTTTTCATATATTCGACTGTACTATCCAATTGTTCAAGAGATGGAGCACCGTAATCTTCTACTTTTAAATGGAGATACTCAAGGTTATTTCCATGATTAATATTATTTGTAAGCCAGTGCGCTGGCAAAGGCACTTCTCTTACAGTAATTATGGTCTTGATCCCATGTGCTAGTACCCATAGAAATTGGGAATAAGTCATGGGTATGCCACTTCCCGCTAACTTATCTTTGATAACCCAGCTGTAATTGGTTGGTCTAGTTGTCACATGTGCTTGTACCCATCTATAGGCATCACCAATTCTAGTCATACTAACTAACTGTCTGATCAAATTAGATTATTTAATTTATATAATATTATGATAAATCGTGTCTTTCTGTGGTCAGATTGGAGCTGCAAAAATAACATCTCAATTACCTGAATTCACGTATATTTACATTCTCCAGCTCTCTACTTGGGTCGATTGCTCTTCTCCGTACCAAAAGCCACCATTTCTTTCTCTACAAACAGTCATATCAATACCAAAGCCTCTTAACATCTAATTATTTAACAAGTATCTACTTTAAACGTCAACAGAATAAGAAGGCTTGTATTATATCTCGAAGCATTAGATCAAACTATCGGAATTAGTTTAGGGATGGTGTAGGTGTTAAAAAATCTACATTATGTCAGCGGCACTGAAAACCCAGTTGTGGTCATTAAGAAGTTTAATTTTATGGAAATGAGAGCGCGAAAACAGGATCTCTATTTGGGTTGCCCAAAGGATCGATCGAATTACTGGAAGTATCCCCATTTGCTCTTTATAATAGTGGTAATACGCAGGCTACTGCCAAATTTGCACATCCCATCGCAATGAAATCAAATACTCACAACCCTTAATTGCTATCAATGTTATATTTCACTGAATAACATATGCCTGATGAAGTTCCAGACACAGATGAAGAGTATGTTTTGGCAAAAATAAGCTATGTCGGTTTTGCAGACGAGCGGGGGCTAGAAGGCGTTGTGATATTAAAGACGTTTGAGGGGAAGGAATTTCCAATGCGTGCTTTTTCAGGGGAGGTTGCCAGGCATATAGTACGCTTCCGAGACGGCGATAAAAATACCATACCGACAATCTACAATCTCGTTGAAGAGATAGCAGTTATCCAAGACTTACTTCTGATGGAAGTGAGAGTTTATCAAAGCGGTTCAGTTCTACGGGCAAATCTATACTTTAAAAGTAGAAAGGAGAATTTAGTGTTGAGAAATTATCGTGCATCAGATTCAATCGCCTTAGCGGCTTACTACGATGTACCAATTAAGGTAAGAAAGAAGTTATTTGAAGAGGCAATACAACAGTAACTTGGGTATTAACTTGACTAAAGATGTCGAGAAGATTGAATAAAAACACATTTGAAATCTTCTCTAAACTCTCCAAGTAACAGTATTTCGCATGTTGGTTTATACCAACGTCTGACGAGGCTTCATAAATTTCGGGTTAATAACTCACCGAGTCGATTCGTTCAAGGACAAGGCGAAAGAACTAATATTTTCTGACACTCGTATTCATACAGAACAAAATGATTCAAAATATCGCGAGAATAAGATTATTACTATGTTTGGTGTTTACGTTAAGTGTACTGGGTTATCGCGGCATCGGTTCCACAACTATAGACAAGATGGTGCAATGACTTGAATTGTCTTATTACCATGATCAGTTGGATTAAGTGATTGGCACGATCTACTAAAAGTTAAATTCCGAAGCTTGTTGTGTCAGGGTTTTGCTTCACAATTACATCAAACCCAAGCAAGGCCACGATAAGTGTTATTGCTAAGAAAGATCAACCGCAAACCGTAAAGACCTATACTGATTATGATCATCAAGCAATATCTCTGCCAAGTGCTTGGTTATATCAGATGCGCTTAACACGCCAGTAATTCTATTATCTGCTTCTAAAATAATCAATCTCTTTATCTTGTTTTTAGTCATTACTCTTGAGGCAATCTCGATTGAGTCGTAAGACATGATCGAGATAAGTGGGGTAGACATTATTTCTTCTACTTTGATTCTGCTTGACGCGACATTTTTGAGGCAAACACGTTTTACCATGTCCCGCTCAGTGATGATTCCCATCGGTTGTCTTTTTTTATCTATCACAATTATTGAACCCACTTTATTCCTCTTCATCAGGTCTGCAACGTCGTAAGCTGTCTTTCCCGAATCTGCAAATATTGTGACAATCTCCTTACGTGATGCTATTTCATTGACTGTACTCACAAGATAGTATATCGATAGGTTATTTTTTTAGATTACGTAGAATTGCACTCCAGTCATCTGCCAAGCATAACCCATTAGTATCTGTGAACCCATACTTTTCATACGTAAAACGCGTACAAGGTCAGTACGGCGCACACAATTATATATCCTTACGATACTAAGTATTCATACTACTACATCGGGTCAGCAGAGATGACTTTGCGCGAGAATATCGAGGATCTTCGTACCAGAATCCCTCGCATAGTAATTGCGATTACAGTTCTCACCATTTTTTCTATAACCTTTGGCTTTCGACCATTTGAATTTAATGGGGTTCACTTTGTGTTCTATTACCCATACCTAGACGTATTTCATGATTTTGCCATCTAAATTACTTCATCTATGCAGGCCATGCTTCTTTTGCCAGGCAAGCTCTCTATGCTCAGCTATGTGTTTCAATGTTGATTGGTATAATAACCTCAGTGCAGATAATTATCAGGTGGATATATGGTTTTATTTCCCAAGCATTTGACAAACAACCAAAGGGAGCAGGAATAATAAGTGTATTTTACCTCCGATCTCCTTGTTCGTGGTTGTATTGCCCTCTCCTATTTTGCAATAATTCCATTCGCGCTTAATTTTCTCTTAAAGTACGGGCAGGCTATCGGTGTAGAAACGTTTCTTAATAATCAACGATTTTATAGAATTTGTACTACAATTCTTTCTGGGCTTTGGAATTGCGTTTGAGCATCCTATTGTCGTGTTTGCAATTTCTATACTGCCTTAATTGGTGTTAAATTTTGTAGAAATAATTTTCGGTATTCTATAATTATTTTGGTAATTTTCGGTGCTATAATAATGCCCGATGGAAGTGTCTATGAGAGTTGGAATTATGGCTACTGAGAAAGGAGAAGAGAAGGAGTATAGGATCGTCAAGTCCATAGGCTTCTAAATTACATTAAGAATTAACACTTAAATCATCAATGTTGTCAATATATAGCTACATAATGTTCTTCGAATTAACGACGCTTATAATGGCTATAGTCAACAGCGTGGAGGTGATAATCATCATCCTTATTGGGGTAATTCTCATTTTTGGAGTCAAGAAGATCCCTGAACTTGCTAAGTCTTTTGGGAAGGCGACAACAGAATACGAGAAGGCTAGAATTGAGGCAAGAAGGGAGCTTCAACAGATCAGAAACCAAGACACAGGTGTTGTAGGGAGGGAAAAACTAGAAGCAATTGCCGAGACTCTTGGAATTGATTATACGAACAAGAACGATGACGAGTTGAGGATTGCCATTGAAGCAGAAATTAATAAGAGTAAAAACAAATAAATAAATAAATAAATAAAAAGTAGAAGGGTTGCATATTCATTTAGAAACTTTTATTACAGTTCGTTCTCGCCGGTACACAGGTTGACATGATCACTCGGCAACAGGTTGCGAACATTGTCAATGAATATGACTTGAAAAACATAACCATTGGCACAATAGGAAGTCACTCTGCTCTAGAGATCATGGACGGGGCTAAAGATGAAAACTTAAAAACTGTTTGCATTTGCCAAAAGGGTCGAGAGCTTCCTTATCAACGATTTAAAAGGCTTACCGATGAAATCATTTTACTTGACAAGTTTTCTGATATGTTGAATCGAGAAATTCAAGAAAAATTGGTGCACTTAAATACGATAATGATCGCGAATCGTGCCTTTACTGCCTACCTGGGCTATGATAATATTGAAAATAACTTAGAGATTCCTATATTCGGGAACCGACACCTCTTGCGAGCAGAGGAGCGTACTGCAAAGAGGAACCAATATTTTCTTCTAGAAAAGGCGAACATCAGGCACCCAAGGATCTACACAAAATCCTTACAAATTGATGGCTTAGCCATGGTAAAGGTTCAAGAAGCAAAACGGAAATTAGAGAGAGCATTTTTTATGGTTTCGTCGTATGAGGATTACTTGAAAAAAGCGAAACTCAAGATCAAACAGGGTCTGATTAACCAGGACGATCTCGACTCTGCCATTATTGAGGAATACGTAATTGGTACATACTTTAACTTTAACTTTTTCTACTCGCCAATGAGAGGTGAGACAGAGTTCTTAGGGATTGAAAGAAGATTGCAGACTAATCTCAATGATTTCACAACTTCAGTGCCGGCCAGGCAACAAATGGAAATAGATGTCGAGTTACAAAATATCGAAATAGGACACACACCTGCAAGTATACGGGAATCGCTACTCGAAAAGGTGTTTAAAATGGGTGACGACTTCACTGCATTGGTGAAGAGAGAATACCCTCCGGGAATAATCGGACCGATTTCACTACAAAGTATTGTTACGGTGGAACTCGATTTGGTGGTTTACGATGTTTCGCTCAGAGTTCCAGGGAACCCTATTATGGCAACAACGAGCCCTTATACTAAATACTATTACGGTCATACCATGGGGGTAGGCAGAAGAATTGCTATGGAAGTTAAAAATGCAATAGAGCAACAGAAACTCGCAGAAATAGTCACTTAGTCAAATAAGGATCCAAAAACTATGATTTATTTGCTTAATTAAGGATGGAAAAATCCGAACTTCGTTGTAATCTGGCTCCACTAATAAAGGAATTTTCCCAGCTTAGCAGTATCTCCATAAACAGGATTCATCAACTACGCGGCATGGATGAAAGTATGTCTGGCCATGATAAAAATCTGTACATGGGTAACAATAATTACAGTTGGTGGCAACGTTCACAACATGCTGATTTGATGATGTGATATACTGTATATTGGCTGGATACTGCTGACTTCGACCGTATCATATGAGCAGGTTACTGGTTACTGTGGTTGATTTGAATACATCCACAATCATTATCTGCTTACATGGTTGATTTTATTTTTTCTCTTGCAAATACATACATATAGAGATAATATCATCACGAGATCAATCCCTATATAAAAAATACAGAAGTCGGACCGAAATAATCGAAGGGATGGTATGGCAGCTAATCAAAGGGATGGTATACTTAAGATTCGCTGCGTCTATAACTTCAAAGCACTTGTATGATTACCTACCGTTTTTGCTCACAAATGATTTGCTAGAGTAGCACATAAATGGCAAAAATTATAGGAATACGAGAACGGTAAGGCGTTTCTTACAGCTTGATCTGAGGAATCACCCAGTAAAAAAGTTCAGTGGCTATGTCCGCAACCACAACCGCCCATACTTTCGTGACCATGTGACTGATTCTCAGAGCATGACGGGCAAATCGTCGTGCCAGTCTCAGTCTCCGACATAAACATAACACCACAAGAGGTGCACTTTAATTTTTGAACGCCTTGCATAAATTACAAATTGCTATATCGTAATTAAAACGTTGCCTAGTATACAAAACATATATTGATCAGATTATACTCGATGTAGCCATAGAAAAAATCTAAGCAATCTGAGAAATTGATTCTATGCAGAAAATGGATAGAATTCTTTTCCGAGGCTAAACAGCAGACAAATTAGATAAAAGTGTTTATAGGCAATTTCATACTAATCAGAAATGGAAAGTACTCTGGAACATGTAATTTTAATCACTCCGGACTGGTAGCTCTCTTCTTTACAATAATAGCCGTATTTTTTTTGGCGCATGGTGCATTAGTGGCGCTTCTTTGCTATTTCATCATCTGCAAGGACACCCTTTGTAAAAATAATTTCCCCTCATAAAGTTCAGCGGGTTCCGGTTGATCGCAATATCATCGTATCAGGAATATCTTCACCAGCACCCGCAGCAGATAAGACACATACTGATTGTACAGTTTTAATACTTCTAGAAGATATGAAACCATACCAAAAGGCAGCAGCAACAGGACATGGAGGAACAAACGATTATTCTACATGGAAGTATACTATCACGCCCAAATATGCAGCCTTAGGACAAAATAAAATAACTTCCAAAGTATCTTGTATAGGAAGCTTTACTAATTTTACAAAATTTTACAGCGTGAACGTCACAGGGATAGGAGCGACTCATGGTGCGAACGGTTAGAATGGCCAAAATGGCGTTAATGGTTCATTTTTGGTGGAAATGGAGAGCTAGGGGCCTTGGAGGATCCGCTAATGGAGGCATAGCCGGTAGCAGCGATAATGGAGGAATTGGAGGCATTGGTAATGGTGGTAGTGGCGGAGTTGGCGGAAAGGGTGGCAATGGAAGTAACGCAAACGGCGGGAATGGTGGAATTGGGGAATGGGAGGGAATAATAGTATTGATAGTGCTACAACAGATATTATTTGGATTCATCTAGAGAAATTTTTTTGATTATCCATCAAAGACTCAGTTCTATAATATTCTAGCACATTGATTATGAAGGCGAATTGAATGAAAACATTTAATGGGTAAAGGACGGCACTATTTACGCAAAATATGCTTCATTGCGTTATCATCTAATGCAGCTATCAGTTTTGCTGCTGTAGTTGACGATAAAGGGAAACTGATTGTTGGTCAATCTAGACGGGGTAACATGATACCTGGAAGAAAGGATCCTTTCGTAAATACTCATTACCCAGTTAGCAATCTATTTTACTTAAATTATCTAATTCCTACCATAAAAAAAGGGATTATAACTGCTGACGTTCATCTGCATGACAACTCAACAAAAATGCAATTCGAATTAATGCACATTGCGGATGACAACAAGATTGCGATTTCTCCACTAACTGGGAGTAAAGGCAAATATTTATGTGTCTATTTTTCAAGAGGTATCAATTAGCTACCAGATCTCTACACAGCGTTAGGATTGAACTCGACGCTTTCTTATGTGGCTGTATCTTCAACAAATAGAGAACCAAAAAAGTCAAAATGGTCTTTGCCGTTGCTATTGAGAAACCAATTAAACTGACATGGTAAGATTACAACAAAGTACTATCATAAGGGCCGTGCTGAAACCGTTTGAACCGGATACTGTCGTGTTTAAGATTAGTTAAATGTCAGATCGTACGGTTATGGTCAATCTGTAAAGCGTATCAAGTTCCTTCCGGTTTTCAAGAATAAATCCTCCAATTCAAGTTCATGTCGAGACAATTTTACATTCCCTCGGCCTCTAAGTCTGATGTACGCTCTTCTATAGGTGGTACGCATTTCTATGCTGGATGCATAAAGTGAATGTGTGGCCGGAAAAAAATCCTTCACACTTTTACTTCACACCTTTAATATAAGACTTTCTTTTTTTAAAAGCGATGGTTAATTTCGATGAATTATTAACACTTGATGGCGTAGCTGCGGCTGGTGAGTTCACGTCAGATGGAAAAATAATAGAATATAGATCAAACACCGATATAGCGAAAGAAATTGCTGAAGTATCTGCTCAATTCTGTGCTACTGTTTCAATGCTCTTTAATACATTGGCTGGAGCGTTTACACGCTTTACTAAGACCCCATGGGTGCCACAAAAGGTATGGTCGTATTCTGGTGGCGACTGGACTGTAATCATTGGCGGTGGCGGCAATACTTGGGTATTTGTTGAAACAGCCAAGGCAGACTTCAACCAATTATTCAAAGTTCTTGCATATTCCTAGCTTGAAAACCTTGAAAATAGACTCACGGCTTTATTGATCCTTTTGTATTGTATCGGAAAAGGAATTTTATCATCCGTCATCTTCTGGATTGTCACAAAAAAATTATTTGGAATTTGGTTACTTGTACTTTGCACTTGCATCTTTTACTAGCCATACATAAGTGGTTTAATTGGCTCTGGACTAATAGAAGGTGGTAGCAAAGCCACTGTATTGATTGGTAATTAAAAACCATTAACCTAGTAGAATTAATTTTGCAATTGCGTTTGGTTTATCTAGTTCTAAAGACGTACCTTATGCAAGTACTAGTTCACTCCAAGGTTAATCCAGCAGTTAGAAAATGGCAACAATTCAGCACTTTTTTCTAACTAATGTTGCAAACGACGGTCAAAAAACCACGCGTGTGAACACAATGTTACTGATTATCGTCGAATATCGAACACGAAATCATTTGTATCCCTGAAAGGAAAGCTTATAGATAATAGCAAAATAAAATTCATTAGATATATGCAATATCATAAGGCTGCTTTCCTTGGGCAAGAAAGGGCAAAAAAAGCTCAGATGAAATTATTTGATTATGCAGGATTCGCGATGCTGACGTATACTATTAAGCAAAGCGACAAAGGTTTTGAGCCAGTAGGTGAGGAAATGCTTGCTGGCAAAATAGCGAGGGGAGACGAAGCAATGTTATTTATCTGTGATAAAGATGGGTATGCAAAGGCACAATCAAAACCTTTGCCTATGCAAAAAAGTGAGGAAATCTATAGAAAGATGATAACAGACGGCATTCAAGAATTTCTGGGTATGATTAAGACCGTTTCTTGACCGTTGCAGCTCTCGTAATTGTCGGGTCAACTACTATCTCGGTCCCAACATGGTATTTGTTAGTATTATTGATTGCATGTTTGATATTGTTGACGCTTGATCGCAAAACTTGTGTCGGGATTTTTGATCGTTCTATCACTTTAAGGGCAACAATGTCGATTAGTTCATACGTTCCTGCCATTGAACTTTCATTTCCTAGAATTTCCATACATTCTTTGACTGTAATCTTTTTAAATAATTTTGCATCTCTGTTTGTTTTGGGATCTGAATCAAAAATCCCATCCACGTCGGTAGCATTTAGAAACTTTGAAGCCTTTACTGTTTCGGCAATGAGTGCTGAAGTCGCATTTGTACTTTGTCCAGGATGCAAACCGCCTGCAATTACTATTTTACCGCTTGCCGCTGCTAATGCTACTTCTTCCAGATTTTTTGGAACTTGGGAAAAGGCCTGGTCTCCCAATGTGACAAGCAACAGCTTTGCGTTCAAACGGGATACTTCAATTCCTATAATATCCAGATTTGCTTCATCTGACCCGAGACTTCTTGCGATATTTATGTAGTGACGGGCAATTTCTCCCCCTCCTGTCACGACTACTGGTTGAAATTTGTCACTGATTTCTAATAACATCTTAGCATATTTTGTGATAGATTCCTTACCGTTAGCAGTATCGAATATGCTGCCGCTTAATTTTATGACTAATCTTCTTTTTTTATTAAGATTGATATTATTCATGGTCAAACTTTCCTTTTCCTGATTCTGTGCCTTTGGTAGATAGAATCTTCTTCGCCAAGAACCTTTTTAACAGATCGTTCCACCACTTCTCTATTTTTGAGGGTTGTATATACTCTTAGCATATCAAGAAAGCCTGTTACAGAATCAATAAGCGGAATCTCTGAGATGGGCGTTTCATATGCACGTTCCTTGTCGACAAGCAATATCGAACTTATCTCTTTTTTAGTGGGCGTCAGCGGCATAGAGGATGCTCTCGATGCATCGACAAAAACGGAATTTTCTTGGACCCTTGCGCTTTCTGCTATCTGTGATGCCAGATTATGTAGTGCCCGTCTATCCATTTTTCTACAGATATCATCGTGCTTGTGTAAGAATTTTTCATAAACACATTTTAACAATCTTCTGTTCCTGTAATCCGTTACTAGTCTGACTGCAACTTCATTGCTCTTACTAAGAGAGTGTATCTTCTCAAGAGTTGAATCATCAGTCAGGTTTAGATAATTATCTAGGGATGTGTCAGTTAAATTCAGCTGTTCATCAGCTAGCCTCATTGAATGGAGAAGCATAACTTCGGCCGATCTGACAGTTTTATGGAAATAGACTGCCTTGAACATTTCGTACCTAGAGATCAATATTGATTCAAATGAGTAGAGGGCGGATCTATTAATGGCTAGATGGGCATTCGAGACCACTTCAAATGAACTTATAAGTCTGTGATAGTCGATTTTGCCATATTCAGCTCCAGTAAACAATCCATCTCGTGGTAAATAATCCATAATATCTGCCGATAATGCGCCGGCGATAATTTCATTAAAGAATTTTATCTTTGATTCACCAAATGATAATCTACATATGCCATTTGAATTGTAACCATGCTTTTTTAGAATATCGCTAATTTCTGTCTTGAAGATAATTTTCTTCCCCAAGTCTTCGTGGGTCAGGCCGCATTTTGCGCCTAACATTTCCTCAAATAGGTGTGAAAATGGTCCATGTCCTATATCATGAAGCAAAGCTGCCAATCGTAACTCTTGAATACTTTCTTCTTTACTGAGGTATCCTTTGGCAAGAAGAGTTTCCCCTGCGAAGCCGGCAACGTGCATCGTCCCAAGTGAGTGTTCGAATCGAGAGTGTTGCGCACTGGGATAAACCAAGTGTGCGCCAGAGAGTTGCTTTATTCTCCTCAAACGTTGAAACGCGGCAGTGTCCAAAAGTTCTCTTTCGACATTGGTGAAACGGATATATCGATGAACTGGATCAGTGATTTCTCCGGCAAACCTCATAGCTCTGTCTGATGGTTTTGTTTGTGTAAGGCAGAAAATTAAATCTACTGTATGTCAAGATAGTGAATATTCCAATTCTGGCTCGCTCGGTAAAGTGTCATATCCTTGAACGCGACGAATTCACTCCGCTTATAGTGGATTCCAATCAGCATATATACGTCGAGTTTATTCTCATTTCTCTTGTAGCTGACTATCTAAGCTTGAAGAGCGGTGCTCGAGGTCTCGTAACGGAATCATTAACGACTGTTTTTTTAGCAAACGAAAACAACTGAAATGATATGTTTTTAGTCGAATTAATAATCGGTCAGCGTGTAATCAGATCACATTCAGGAGTTTAACGATCTTCATTATTTCTTGATGGACTTGCTCCTTCCTTTTTTCACCATTGATTATTTTCCATTTGAACTGTTTTGCAAGCTTACGATAATTCTTATTTACTTCTAAAAGCAATTTCTGATTTTTTTCAAATGAATCCAGATCTCCCGCGTCTGACCGTTGGGACGTTACGGTAGGACTAACGTCTAGGACTATAACTATATCTTCTTTGGGTAAACCCCTTTCCAAGTTAGTTAGCCAGTTAATACTAAGACCATTTGAGACGCCATAAACAAGATTTGATTGGTAGTATCTGTTTATTACCACTATCGTGCCCGTCTGTATCATACTTTCTATTTCTCTTTTCCTTTCCCACCGGTTGGCTGACAAGAGCATATGTTTTAATTCATTGGAATACTCGCGTTTACCGTCTAAAAAGGCCCTTATTTCCATCCCAATTGGCGTAGTATAATCCGGGAAATCCATAACAACACATATTCGACCAGATATCTTTAAAGAATCGATCAATAATCTAGACTGAGTCAGCTTTCCGGCTTTATCGGCTCCCTCTATTACAATTATCTTGCCTTTACCCAATAATTGGTTGCGAACTTGCATCAATAAAAACATGCTGAAAGAACTTTATTATATTATTTTTATCTATAAAATACTACCACCACAATAGTTTCCGCCACCAGTATCGCCGTTGGTTACTAATGGGGGAGTATTCTCGGGTTACATCGCTATCATGGAAAAACCACGCACATCCAGTCAATTTGTTCAGCCAAGAACGACACATCAAATAAGATCAGGACCAATTTTGGCACTGGGTAAGGATACTGGACAAGAACCACGGAAGTTTAATGTTGCCGGTCCAACAATGGTGAGCGGACCATCTGTAGGAGATCCGATGCCTTTCTTCCTACTGGTAAAATTCAAGGGTATCATGGAGTTGGAGGATCGATGGCTCCGCTCGAATTACCAGCGAACCAGAGCCTCAACAGTAAATGACTATGATTATCAACATCAAACTTTGCATCCAGTGACTGTGTTATTTTCCCAGAAATTTGAGGTACAGATAGACATTAATTTAATTAGCTTAACCAGATTCCAATGTGCCACAGGCACGAATATGTATGAAAAGACCATTCATGTTCTTTGATCTCGGGCAAACTTTAGTAAACGAGTGGGATTTTATTAATTACTTTGATAAGGAATTCTTAGGGATATTGAATGCGTTTGGCGCAAAAATCGATAGTCGAAATTATCGGGCAGTAAGAGACAATGTTATTAGAAACCGCCAAATAGGTCATGAAAGTGTTAGGAAGTTAGTAACCGAAGTTTGTAAATTAATATCTCAACCTGGTTACGGCAAAATTATTACAAAAAGATTAGAACCTCAAATTGAAGAGGGACGAAGAAAATTCCTCCGCCTTTTTGATGACGCAGAAGAAACCCTCAACGTTCTTTCGACGCAGCTTGATCTTGGAATAATAGCTAATCAACCTAAAGATATTGTAAGGTTATTGGAGGATTCTAACATAAGTCGATTTTTCAAGGTGAAGGTCATTTCCTCGGAAGTTGGAATTGCTAAGCCTGATCCCAGAATATTCCACTTAGCAATGGACCTTGCCGCGGTGAATTGTCCAAAAGAGTGTATTATGGTTGGTGATAGACTAGACACAGATATCCGGCCAGCAAATGCACTGGGAATGAAAACAATCAGGATCACAAACTCACTCTTCAAATTACAGGAACCGATGAGCGGACTTGAACGTCCAACTTATACAATCGCTAGCTTGAGTGAGATTCCGTATGTGTTGAAAAGAATCATCAAGACAGCCGAATAGATGCAGGTCTAATTGTTGCTTGCAGGAAGAAGGAAAGCCGATTCAAACCAGCTAGTGCTGCCCTAAAAGACAGATGAAAGCTATTACTTCCCGCCAGTAGGGCTATTGTTTTGTTCATTAAAACCCTAGATGCGGTATCACTAAATAAGCGTAGGTGTACTACTCGCTTTTTAGGTCAACAACTTCCAAAACGAAATATAGAGGTTTCTGGAGTATCATCTGCTTACAGAAAAATAGACTGCACAGTTTTTGTTGTCATGAATGATCTAAGACGTATCTACAGAAAATGGAGATTGGACTTTTGCAGCTTCTTAAAATTTGCCGTGATCAAGCAAGGACAGTGAAAACTAACTGTCAAAATGTCTAGCATGTCAACCTTACTAAACCTTCGTCAGCCAACTAATAATGCTACATCTACAACGGGTTTTCACCCTCACTTCCTAGTGTAGCAACCCAAATCGTAAATGAATCCAAACAGATCTTGTCTGATGGGCTCCACGTATTTCCGACTACGATTTACCATGATCAATTTCATACCTGAGTAGCTTTTAACTTATTGCCGATATTATTGAAAAATCTGATTATATGTGTTGTCTGAAAGCTGTTATACTTTTCATCTAGCTTCAATCTTGTCCCTTTTCTTAAATACAAGTAACCCAATTAAAACACCACCGACTCCAACTAGCATAACAAGTGGCAGATAAAATATTGGAGAATCAGCAGGCTTCCCCCAAAGCACCTCAAACGATATATTGCCAGAATGTGTATTGAGAGGAGAATTTTGGTCATCTCTTCCATAAACCGCAATAGAACCAAGTGTGAAACCATTTACAGATAATCTATCCACCAGAACCTTTGTGCCACTACTGATTGATAACCCTTGATTGCTATCGTATCCAATAATTATTGGCTGTGTCGCTGACCAGCCATCAATACCGATTTTGTCATATAGTCTGATATATCCAGCTTCTCTCGTATTTACAGCTGCCCAAAACCTATCAGACGCATTATCCCCATACATTGCAATTTCGATAAACTTCTCACTTGGTGCAGGTTCCTGCAACTTTATAACTGTCTTGGCATCGGGTCTAGTCGCATAAGATACATTATTGTCTACATTTAGAATCCAGCTCTCAGATATCGGTTTGACAAATGTATAAACAAGTGGATGCGTTCTATCGTTGTTTGATGCTGTATATGGAAAATCGAATCGGAGCGAACGAGTCGTCTTTATTACTTCGTATTTACTTTGGGCGAAATTTGTTTTAGATTCCGAGTTTTGGCCGAAGGCCAATAATACTGTGGAAGGCATCAACAGGGTTAACATTACTACCAGAAATAATGTCACAGACGAAGCATTAAACCTCATATTAAAGATTTATTGTAATTTCTGGTATTAGTAATATAAAGCATAGTTTGGAGTATGATATCCGCACATAACAATGAACGTGAGATTGTTAAAATGAACCTTTAAACTCTAGACAACTGGCAACAATGCGTTTGTAGATGCTCGCACTCACAGAGTATGTAATGACAAATCCCGAATGTGTATTTTGTAGCACAATTTGGATTTCAGTCTACATGGCTTTTGAGAATTTCAAGCCTTATTATTACAATCTAGCAATTCTTGATAGTAAGATGCCTCAAATGAATGGCTTTTCGTTTTACGGGGAAATTAAGAAATTAGACACGATTTTTAGGATCTGTTTTCTTACTGCAGGAGAAATGTATTATGTAGTATACCAGATATATTTTTTTCTTTACCCGCTAACTATTCATTGGAAAGCCTATTGGCAATGAAGTGCTGATTAAACGTATAGATGAAATTATCACTGATGTCACTTTACAAATCGGTAGTAAATAGTATGGTGTTAGTAAAATGACCGTTTGAATGGCACCGCAAATAGGAGCTCCAGTATATGGCACCGTTACCGTAAAGGTGAGACAGCCAGTTTCGAAGAGAATTTTGATTGTAGATGCTGATCCTGATATTACTCTGACCTTCAAAGGGGATATAGAAAACAACAATGGTAACGATGGCCACAATAAAAGAATTGAAGTATATATAAATCACGATTCAACATGCATTAATATTGATGAATACGCCATTACACTAGCGATAAACGAACAATGATCATCGACTCGACCTCGTCCATCCACGCGAGAGCGAAATAGAGGCGGAAAGAAAACGATCTATCTACTTTTGGGTTGAAGGCGTCTTCTTTTGTTACCGATCCTGAACAATTCTCTCAATCTCCATATCTGTTATGCGCTCTTGCACTAACTCATACCACCATTTTCTATTGTTCTTTCGAGTAGTATCTCCATACAGCGTCCGGTTAAAGCCAAAATATACAAGAACTATTTCTGCAGCTTCGAACAGCATTTCACAGTGTTTTTCTTTGTCATAATCATGCTCTTTTCCTTCGCTAATAAGATCTGCATGGATGACCCTGCGAAGCGGATTCTTGTGAGCTGCATCTGAATAGATCTATTGAATAATATCTACGCATTTGGTACTTTTCTCTTTTCGATTTCTCGTTTTTTAGCAATAAGCGAAGGAGAAGTAGAAGTAATACAACCCGATAGAGGTTAAGATCTCGAGCGAATTATCTCATTTTTGTCTACTTCACGTTCTTTGCACATGCATCACAATATTTTTCTACTAAAATTACCCCATCGCCCACATTGAACAAAGCCTCCTGAGTGGCATTAAGGCCACAAGTTACACAAAATTTAGGCTTCGAACTCGTCTTCTCTTCGAACAATCTAAAATGTATAAAATTTTTCTGCATCTCTAAGTCCTTATCTCACAAGCTGTTATAAAATTGCTGCTGGGGTAGTATATGTCCGTCATTTGTAAATGTACCCCTGAGACCTATAAGAACTTTCCAGTCACGCTTCTACTGTAATCATATTTGCTCTTGTTGACTTTATCAGTTGAGAGAAATTGAATTTTGTATTATTGTAATGAAAACCAATCACGTCTACAATTGAGTTGCGGCAGAGGCAGGAGTCATGGTGGCGGTGGTATTAGAAGCTTCAACAGAGCACCTGCTCGAAAGCCAGTCGAAGTAGGTGTATATGATTAGACATTCTGGAAATCAGCAGAAAAAGGATGTACGCACGGGAATACAAGCAAGAGACAATGGTTTAACGTATCACTATTCTGTAATCGAGAAGTGTAGGGTGGAAGGGAATCATTGAACACATAAAAGTAGTACAAGCGCCGAAGTACAGGCAAAGAGGAAAATAAGGGAATAAGGTACCCTGCTATGGCCTCTGGCATCTTGAATCTCATATTCCCAGTTCTGACCTGGAAGGATTTTGTATTTAGCTAACCATACGTTTAGACCCTGCGTTCTTAAATCCATTATAAAGCCTCATTGCTGCATCATCGTCTTCTCAATACCACTCTTAGATCACGGTCCCTGTCCGTTCAAAGTCAAGGTCGTCATGACAAATATGAGTAGGGAATTATAAAACTCTGAACGTATTTAGTCTGCAGGCAGGGACAGAATAAAATCATCTGGGTGCAGATTCTGACTACTATTTATTGGTCTGGTTGATTTCTGACTAAAACTGTGCTTGAAACATATCGTTAGTGATATTACATTATTAATAGACGAGTATTCTAGTACAGTCTATGTTGATATTCAAGTCACACATCATGCTATACTTAAGATATTAATATCCTAAATTAAGTAGGTCTTCACGGTCTAAGTTATAGTACAATACAAAGACTAGAGTTAAAAAAAGGGAATTTTTTAGGACTGCAGGAGAAAAGTTATCCTTCTTCCCAGCCCTTTGTGAACACTGCGTTCTTCTTCAATGGAATTGGCTGACCTGGCGTATAGTCCATCGGTCTCATCCAGAAGATTGCCTTTGTTGGGCAAACACCAATGCATGCTCCGTCAGAGATGCATCTTTCTGGGTAAAAGACAAATGCTTTACCTCTCTTCCATCCTTCCACGGGCTTTACTCTCAGTACATCTGGACCAAGAGCTGTACAAATCTCAACACAGAGGGCACAGCCAATACAGTGTTGTTCGCTAATATCCGGAATTATTGCGACTGGCATCTAATTCACTTATCTTCGATCTATACTGAAACTATTTAAACACTATGCCGTTTTTATAACAGTGATATAAAATTACTTTCCTATTGGAGAACATATTCTGCATGCAGAGATACATACTATACGTATCAGAAACCTCATGGATTACTTAAAATTTTGTTCAGTTAGTTTTTATAATATGTTATAGCTAACGTGGTATTTAGATGTACTTTATTGACGTATAATATATGCGATAAATCTAGACTCAACTTGGACGTTCAATTATCCTGACCCGTGCTCTTTATTCCGGTCTGACAAATTTCTGTTTGTTTTCTTCTAGTTTTCAGTATGATCGCACGTTAAAATTAAGCATAAATCTCCAGCCAATTTCGTCACATTCTCTGCAGTCATACCTGTAAGATGATGTAGAGCTATGTGTTTCTCCTACAACACACCCTGATGCACGCTTGAGTCCAAAATACCATTTCAGCCATCTAAGAGATAAAGCGTTGGTAATTGTTGTCCTGTTTCCAGGCATGTGGCCCACATTGGGGAAATAACATATAGCTTCAACGCTTTTTTACCTCCTCAAAAACGAGTTCGTTTTTCATGTGTATAATTAGACATTCCAATATTGGAGGTTTATCTCTTCAAGCCCAAAAAAGGATCACACTCAATTCCTGCGGAATTAATGTCACTTAACCAACGTTAGAGAGAATTGATCAAATTCCGGCATTCTATGTTTTTAGTATTTTGACAAGAGAACTGGTCAAGCTGCTAATAAATATGCATATCTTGCATTAATTGATATTAATAAACCCTATGTCATTTTCAAACCTATCGCAAATGAGCTTCGTGATTTCTGATAAACAGAAAACGTTTCTAAAGGAACTTGACGATACCTGTAGATCAATTCGCCAGTACGAAGAAGAATGCTATCTTGAAGAAAAGTTGAACGAAAAAATAATTCCAGAATTTGGTAAAATCGGAATGCTTGGATGTCCTATATCAACAAGTTATGGAGGTTTGGGATATGACATTCTCACATACATTCTCGCTATTGAAAGAATAGGTGAAGAGGGCAATTCTTTGCGAACATTCTTTTCAGCACATACCTCAATAGGTCAAATGGTTCTTCAGGGTTGGGCAGATGAAGACCAAAAGAGTGAATATCTGCCAAAAACTTGTGAGGGCAGGAGTATAATGGCTTTTGCCTTGACCGAACCAATGGCTGGGAGCGACCCTTCGTCTATGGTAATGAAGTTTGAAGATAGAGGTAGTCACTTTCTGCTGAATGGAAAAAAACACTGGATTGGGAATGGTACGTGCGCAAAGGTAATGACAACTTACGCAAAAGAAGCCGGTGGGAGTCATCATGGAAAAATATCTGCGTTTATAGTCGATGGAGATTCTGATGGTATTTCAACCGAGGAAATGAGAAATAAGTTAGGCTTACTCACCATCAAAAATGCAGAGATTTATTTTGACAATTGCGTTGTTCCGAAAAGGAACTTGCTTGGATTAAAAGGCCAAGGTTTGAATATTGCATATAGTGCATTGATAGATGGTAGACTTAGCGTTGCCGCGGGCGCAGTGGGAGTAATGACAGATTGCCTAGAAGAGTCTGTTTCATATTCGAAAGCACGAGAGCAGCATGGCTCGCCTCTAGCGAAAAAGCAGTTAATACAGGAACATTTAGCTAGAATTGCAGTCAACATTGAAAGTTCCCGCTGGCTTGTCTACCGCGCCGCATTGGCTAGGCAAAATCTGCACGATTATGTAGAACAGTTAAAAACTGAGGATCACCAATGGCAATCCAAATTGAACCGAAATAATAAGCATTATTATTTATTGAGAAGTGATGCAGATAACTTATCGACTATAGCTAAATTTCATGCGAGCAATTCTGCATTTGATTCAGCTAATAGGTCGGTCCAAATTTTTGGATCATATGGTTATAGAAAGAGCAATAGAGTAGCAAGACACTTTTTAGATTCGCGAGCAATTACGATATATGAAGGAACGAACGAAGTCCTAGAGCTGAAGATGGCATCAAAAATCCTCGGGGATAATTATAAAGCGTATTAATTATGCGTTTACTTTTACATCTAGAAAAGAATAAAAAGTATAAGATATGGTTTGTTTTCTGCTGTCTATCAGACACCTTCATCAAACCTCCCCGAATTTTGTAAGCATTTTCTGACCTCAATGATTTGCTGAAACCTGAACTTGCCAGTCTCGATAATCACACTTAACCGAGTGATGAAGAGATGTTTCAGAGGGTTAATCTGCTAATGAGAAAGAAGATTATTTCCTCGTAGGTGTAAAGCGACTCTTCGGATGGATGTTTGGGAAGTCTTTTTGTCATCGATCGTGGATATGAGGACGAACGTGATTGAATATCATCGTTGACAAAGACATTACTGAATACTCACGGGTTCAAACTAACACAATGGAAATTTATTACCACGACGAAGTGCGTGGCATATTTGTCAAGAATGGACGATGATTATTCAACAAGCCAATCCTATTGTTACTCTAGAGACAGAATGCGCACTACGTAAATAATCAGTTGTATCAACATAAGATATGTTAAACCAATCTAATCAAGTGGTTGTCTCCATTATTTCAGCAGCAGTAATTATTCTGGCCGCTATATCATCTAGTGAAGTAGGATACGTAGCTTATGCTTCAAAAGAGATTTCCAATTGTCCAAAAAACAATGGTGTAAATCAGGCGACAGTACAATCTGCCTCACAAGTTGCAATCGGTAATAACATACAACAAATAATAATTCAGAACGGTGATCAGAAAGGGATTGCTGGCAACACCAACAACCACAATTGCAAACATAGTCATAATGCAGGAAGCAATAGTTATGGTCATCACAACTCTAACAACAATAGCAACAATGCTCCGACTATTGACAACAATAATAACCAATATCTTGTACAGAATGCAGCGGGAGATAATAATAATCAGTACTCTGTGCAGAATTCAAATCAAGCATCATTTTCAGGAAATTTGAACCAGTGGATTTACCATCTGAAGGAAAAAATATTGAGCCATATGTTCGATAACATGAATTAGGAAACTACATCAAAATAGGCGAATTTATATTTGATGGCATATCAAAAGTGATCGATTCATGAAATCAAAGTCTATGCTCTCATCATTATCATTTCCATCTTTTCTGTCTATAGTAATAATCGTCATAGTTACTGTTTTCATTGGATGGTCCAGTATAGTGATCCTTTCAGAAGGTCAAAAAGAAATACCCGGCATAAAGATTACATCACCGACCAACGGTCAGAACATTTCAACTGGCAGTAATCTTACAATTTCAGGGAGTGCGACCGGCACTAACACTACTAGTACTAATACTGGTAACAATAAGGATCATAATCGCTGTTATGTTTCAGTTATTGTAAATAATATAAGACCATATCAAAATGCCACAGCAGGGGGATCGAAGGACGTCAATGATTATTCTAAATGGTATTATACTCTTTCAACCAAATTCGGAGCCATTAAAGAGGGGCAAAATAAGCTAACAGCTAGATTATCGTGTTTCCAGGCGAGTAGTATTAATTCTAAGTCAGCCAATGTTATTAACACCACTAATAACTTGATTAAATGGTCTAGTGTAAATGTAACAGGAGTATCGACGCCAACATCATCAACGGTTAACAGGAATAATCAGACGATAACAAATTCGACTATAGATCGGTCACAACAACCACAACCCAAAACCGGAGGAAATATCACTATGACCACAAATGGTACAACAATAATGCCAGCCCCTCATACTAATATGACAAGCAATTCTACTTCACAAAGCGTAAAAAAAGAAAATAATAGTAACAAGGTTACTACATCTGGGGGGGGTCTATCTGCCAAGTTGACACAATCTCCATCTACATCAAAATCTACATCTAAGTATAATTATGATAATAGTAACGCTAAACGGTTATCGATTTCTATTCAGTCATCACAAGATATTGTTAACGGTAGAGGTACATCCGCTATAACTGCTATAGCTTATGATGCGAATACTGGCAAGAAAATCAATAACGCAATTATAAAACTGAAGATTGTCTTTACTTCTAACAGTACAACTAAAGAAATCGTAGGTCACAGCGGAGAGATTACATACTCAGCGGAAATAAAACCAAACTCAAAAAATAGTAGCAATATTAATTTTAAGACCACAGTACAGGCATACGCACCTGGTTATATTTCTACTTCCAAGACATCCTCATCGTCATCCTTATCATCTACATCTACATCAACATCAACAATGACATCTAAAAGTAATCAGTCTATTATTAACAACGGTTCTGACAACCTCACACAAAGTATATTAAAAAATGTTCAAAGGCAACTTAGGCAAAATGGTATTGATATTGCTCTTGGAAAATAGTCTATTATGACTTGGGCTGAATACTCGAGAATAATTTATGATAATCACTGCTGATTGCGTGATGACATTCATCTGGCTGTTGATGCAAACACATCATCTTTTTTAGACATCATTTCCTGTACCTACGCCAAGGCGTATGCGAGTTACCACCTATTGCACGCACCTCAGGAGGTGGTGATACCGATCTCGTTTATGGCGAAAATTCGCTACTATGACATGTAAAGAATAAAAACACTTTTCGAACCCAAGCCAATTAGCAAGGCATGTCAGTGCAGAAAGTTTGACGTCCTCGCGTTAATTATTCTGTCCTCCACGTATCAAGATTATGATTCCCGAAGGCATCGAGTATTTTGCTCGTTTCTTAGGTTCAATTCCTATCCCTAATTTAGTAAGAAATATTCGTGCGATGTATCCAACAACGTGTGCAGTGAAATCTATTGGGATTGCGGCTATGGAACCAAAGTCAGCAAATACAATTTGAGGTATAAGCCAGTAATATGCTCTAGTATTTCCAGCAGCAGCTGCTATACCTAAAACTTCCTGTCAGGAGCAAGAATCATAATATTTATCATAATCAGAGATGTTGTAGCTAATGGTACTCTTAGTAGGAATTCATACACTTATTGCCGATGAGATTTATTTACAGAAATAATAATCGTATCCCAGTCTTCCCCTCGGTGTCCATCAACAGGTTGATGTCTTTCATGATTTGGTCATTCTACCAATTTTTACACATCTTTAATATCCTGAGTTTGTTTCATACTGGTTCAAACGGGATACATGAGCACGTCATAAATAAACACAATAAAAGTATATACTCAATCGATCTGTACCGGTAATCTTAATACTTGCATTATGTATAGACTGTTTAATATGCATTCCCAAAAAAAATTACTAACTGTATTTGGATTAGTGTCAACATTATGTTCATTGATGTTGTCATCGTCAGTACTCTCTGTCATACAAGCCTCAGCACAGACAAACTCTAAAAATAATAGCAATAATCTGTTAACGTACCAGAATCCCGCTTATGGCATAAAAATTCAATATCCTTCAGATTGGAGAGTATCAGAAAATGGAATGAGGGATTATACTAACATAGTTGCATTCTACTCGCCATTAGAAAACCTTTCAGACAGAGTCCCTGAACACATGACATTATCAAGAGTTGATTATTCACAAAATATAACACTCGACCAATATAATAAATTCCTCAATAGTACACTAGAGAATATACCAGGTGTACAAATTATAGAATCAAATCCGACCGCTCTTGCAGGACATCCAGGTTATAAAGTCGTGTATTTGTCTATGCCTAGTAATCTACCATTCAAATTCCAGGATATGTTGATCTGGACAATAATAGGTGGTAAAGTATATAATATCTCTTTTAATGCGGAAGCAGCAAAGTACCCCACCTTTCTACCCACTATACAAAAAATGATTAATTCATTCCAAATAACAAGGTAGCGTGCCTATCTTGACAAAATCTGGTTCCTGTAAAACCAAACACCAAAGTATAGAACTTTAGGTTTAGAAGTCATTACATTAAACGCACGTGCCTGGTTATTGTTGTAACAATAATTAAACTTCTTCTATCTTGCTTTTGATTTGGCTTTATATTACAAGTTACATGATTTTGTTGTTAATCTATAACCACAACATGGACACCATTGTCCATCCCCTTCATGAACACAACGATTCTGTCCAATTGAGTAGTGGTTCCACGTTTAAATATGATAAAATGATATTGTACTTGTTGTAGTAATTGATGGACTAACGTTACGCTGTAGATACGACTGAGGGTGGTAGTCTGACAGCTGTCAAATTGCAAGAAAAACTAGTAGAATCTTCTCCTATATCAGTAAGTGAAGGCATAAAGTGTGCTCAGAACATTGCAAAAATTTCTGTCATTACTTTAGCTAGTATAGGAATAGTTGAGCTCTTGGTTTGCCAAATAAGCGGAAGCATGGCTGCAACTGCCAATGGCATAGATTCACTATCTGATACAATCATTTATAGTTTTTATGGGTCTTGTAATCGCAGATCGTCCTGCTGATAGGAAATTTCACTTTGGTTACTACAAGGTAGAGAGTTTTGCCGCACTAATAGCAGCGATAGGAATGATTGTAATTGGATCAATTATTTTATACCAGTCATATGGGTCACCACTACTACAACATAGACACGAAATTCATCAGCCTATTTTGACAATGGTAGTCTTAGCAGCTGAAAGTGGTAATATCCCTATACAGGGCAATACAAATTAGGAATATTGCCAATAGGCATAATCTACTATCATTAAGAACAGATGCTGAGAACTCGATAAAAGATGGTTCAGCTTCAGTGGTAGGTTTCCTGTTGGAATGATGATAGTATTTGCTGCTGTCCATATAGAAATTGATGGAAACAGGAGATTGGCTGATGTAGAATTAGTGACAAGCAAAGTTGAGATGGCCATCCGCTCAAAAATACCCTATATTAAGAAAATATCAGTGATACCTCATTCATTAACGTCCTTGCCGATGCTATCAGAACCAACGTCGATATAAGAGACAAACATACATTCGTTCTGTTAAAAATAAGAATTAGTATACATCCGCCATTTCACGGAAAAATGCACCACATTACATGACTGTCATTTGTAAGCTTTTATGAGGTTTCTTTCATTTTTACAAGACCGTTGACATGCTATCTGGTCTTTCTTTCCATTTTCTCATCAAATAACATAGCCATCCTATATAATCCATGTCTGTAGATTACGGATTCACAAGTGTCATACGAGCAACAGAACTCGTATGCAGGTCCTCTATGCATAACGGACCAGTATAAATATGCATGATGTACAGTAGACGTGTATGGCTATGATTACCATATTACTTGAATCAAAGACAAGAGTAAAACACATGGGAAGAAATGACCAGAGGTATGACAACGTAATAAACGAATTGACCAAGGGTAGAGAAGAATGAAAAAAACCAAGAGAAGGATACCTAGAAAAACACAAAGAATCATGCTTGGACAGGATCAGAAGGTGTTGACCAAACTCGTCAAACGCGTTGGCAAGAATTCCGACAACCTAGGCAGGATTTATCTACCAGGTCACTGGATTGGAAAAAAAGTCAAGATCACGATCTTAGAATGAAACAACCCTAAAACACTTGATTAGTAATAGGACAATGAAGTTTGTTTCGTGAGACAGAGCGGCAAGTTCTAAAGGATTTGAAAAACCATATACGTCAAGTCACAGGTATGTATTGAAGCATAGGATACTAGATTAAAGGAAAATGCTAACTGATGCGTATATTGGAAAATGATGCTTTTAGACAATCTTCAATTTCTCTGAGGCTCTTGCATAACATGCGATTCCGGAGTGGTCAATGCACAAGGGTAATAAAGAAAATTTGTAAATCATAAAGTCTGCCTGAATGTATAACTGCTACATCATCTTCTAAAACGCGATTGTAGTGCGTTGACCGTAATTAATATACATTCGTCATAAAGCTGTCAGGCCAATTGAACGCAACGGCAATCTTTATTCTATAGGACAGAAGCGATGTCAAATATGTGAAATTTTCATAAACTGGGATGGATAATGGTGTCCGTGCTGTAATTACAGCCTAGAATGAAGTCACGTAACTTAAAATCCGAATTAAAATTAAGTGCTAGAAAGTTTACTGATAATAAGATAGCTTAGTTATGGTGACATTAAAGATAATTTAAAAGGATAGAATTAGTAATTATTATAGCATATCTTATCATAAGGTTAGTTATAATATTCTTAAACGCACTTCATATAAAATATAACAGCATTGCCCCAACTAGCAATGTATACAAGAAAATTGGCTATCTTTGCCGTTGTGTCAGCGACGGCATTAGTGCTTGTAACGGCCAGTCTCACTGCTGGTTCCGTCTTAGCTGTAAAGACGGGCCCTAATCCTAAAAGCAAAAGCACCACCTCTCCTAGCAAAGACTTGAAAAACCTCTTTGCGTGTGAGTCTAGTGCAGCCAAGGGTCCTGGAGGACTAACCCAGGATGGGCTTGTGAACTGTTACACCCAAACATTCTCAGGTAATTCGGCAATACCAGCAGTAGCAGTAGCACCTGACGTTGGCAGTAATAGTGCAAACACCACACACCATAATAGCTCTAGTAGCCATACCCATCATCACAGCTCAGGTAAATCAAGTGGCTCACTAAGTGCAGCAGCCTTAAGTGGGTTAGGATAGTAAAAATAGCATATCTAATTTCTTTATCTGAGACCACCATTTCCGATTTTTCTCTCCATAGGAGCTGGCGGTATTTTTTGGAACCCATGCACAATTAGTCTATGCAGCCGCTTCTGGCGTTGCAGTGGGGCTGCCAGATCAAGATTTGTATGTCGGTTGATGAGCGGCTGACTGAATCGTTGGCTTCGTTAGCGCATAAGGTACTGACACTACTGCTACTAGTCGTACTGGGTAATTCGGCTGCGACACTCAACCCGCCTTAAATTGGAAATATTTTTTATTCTGGAGTTTACCGTTGTTATTCTGAAATCTCATTTGTAGCATAACATAATCACAATCATTGTATTCTCTGTTTAGTTGGAAGATTTAATGCATCGACAATATTGTCTTGGAAAAGGTGTTATCAACAAATAAGGACGAAAGGTATCGATATCGACATGGTTTTGCGGTTAGTGGGAGTAATCTAATCTAATCTAACCTAACC
>Ga0193747_1000106_pt1 | contig 41692 bp, 26 predicted proteins | sample L1m2metaG_FD_143048 | JGI IMG/M metagenome (GOLD analysis project Ga0193747, IMG submission 143048) | Soil microbial communities from a riparian zone of the East river system, Colorado, United States - L1m2 | ecosystem: Environmental > Terrestrial > Soil > Riparian zone | place: USA: East River... | reverse complement strand
AGTGCGAGGCAGAGTTCAAATGTTGATCTAACGACACATCGAGCGGAGTTGCTCTCGACTTATGATGCAGGGACGAGTCTGGTGAACAAGCGAGCGGTGACATTGCGTAAGTTGATAGACTACACGGAGTATGCGCAGGCGGAGTTCAACCCTGCGTTTGTGTTGATGCAATACTTCGGATATTTGAGGAGGGATGTGGACAGTGGAGGGTACAATTTCTGGCTGGGTGTATTGAACAATCTACCTCCGCCTAATAATTTCCGCAATATGGTTTGTGCTTTTATCACAAGTGATGAGTACCAGCAGCGGTTCAGCACAATCATCTCGCGCCACAACTCTGACTGCTCATCCAACTAGAATGGATAGGCAGCCCCGTTCTGGCAAGAGAGAGAAACGCGATCTGGCGTTGAATAATAAGAAGGGGCGAGATGGTCGCCCCTTCTCTTCAATGCCGAGCCATTAAATTTTGGGTTCGGTGAAAGCCGTCCTCAAGCTTCTTGGGCATCCGGGCCGGAAAAAAATTCCCTCAACCATTGCCACTCTATAGTAAGATTATTTACGAACAGGTTGCTGCCGCACAATCAACCGGGGATTACAACCCGACTTGAAATTTTTGTAGAAGTTCTCCATTGAAGTATAAGAACAGCCACCGAACAACGCCCGCCAGCATTCTTCCCCCTCGCGCTCGTTTCGTCATTACATTCCTGTTGCTGCTGAATCTGTGCGCCTGTGGCGTGATGGCTTCGCCGCGCCTAAGGCACGCGCGCGTGTCGCGGAAGATTGCCAGGCACGCGCACGCTTCTCCAAAACATTTAGCAATAAGACGCACGGCTTCCCGCGCCGAGCTTGTGCGCGAGCCTCGCGCGCCTGACTCTCCGGAAGAGGAAGGAGAGATAGAAGGGCGCGAAGACTGGTTCTATTTTCAGCGCGCATATCCTTTCGGAGTTATCCCGGCTGAGGGCAGGCGACGAGCCTGGGACGCGCGACCTGCGGGCGCGAAGACCGGAGCACATAACGACGCGGGTCAGATTCAGAGTTGGCGAGCGATTGGCCCTGCGCCCACGTCGTCTTATCTTTCCGGCAACTGGGGCGTGACCAGCGGGCGCATCAATGCAATCGCAGTAAGCCCTGCGAACTCGCAGATAGTTCTCATAGGCGCAGCAACGGGCGGCATCTGGCGCTCGACCGACGGAGGCGCAACGTTTGCGCCCGTCACAGATAATCAAGTTGATCTCTCCGTAGGCTCAATCGCTTTCTCGCGCAGCAACCCTGCTGTGGTTTACGCAGGGATGGGCGACACTTCCGGCTATCTTGGCACGGGCGTTCTTAAATCAACCGATGCAGGCGCATCGTGGGCGCGCGTGAGCAACTCCAGCTTGCCTGCGCCCGCGACGACCAGCAAGATTGACGTTGACCCGAATGATTCCAACCGCGTTTATCTCGCTCAATTTTCTGCGCTCATAGGCGGCACAGCTTTCTCAAGCGGCTTCTTCGTCTCTTCGGACGGCGGCGTCAACTGGACTAGAAAGCTCGCAGGACTCACGCGCGATTTCGCTATTAGCTACGCGAACTCGCAGACGCTCTACCTTGCTATGCGCCGCGTTGATTTGCCAAGCTCAGGCGCGCCCGGACTCTATCGCTCGATAGATGGCGGAAACAGTTGGACGAACATCTACACTTCGCCAACGGACGCGGCAATCCGAGAGATAAAAGTTGCCGTCACACCCGCAGACCCGCAGCGCGTTTACGTTTACACGGGCGACACCAGCCTGCGACTCAACATAGGCGTGAGCCTTGACGGAGGCGGAACTTGGAACAGCACGCCTCAGACCACAGTGGACAACGGGCAGTTGGGCTACAACAGTTTCATCTTCGCAGACCCCGCGAACGCGAACACCGTTTACGTGGGCGCGCGCGACCTGTACAAATCAACGAACAGCGGAGCAAGCTTCGCCAACCTGACGAAGAACTACGACGCCTCGTTCGCCTACCGCCCGACTCTTTCAAACGCGCACCCGGATCAACATGTGCTTGCCTTTTCAACTGCGAACCCTGGCGTCATCTATCTGGGGAACGACGGCGGGCTTTACTATTCGACGAACGCTGGCGCTAGTTTCCAATCGCGCAACTCGTCGCTCGCGCTCACGCAGTTCATAGGCATCACGATGCACCCTACGCAGGCCGGGATAACTTACGGCGGCACGCAGGACAACGGCACGCAGCGAACAGCATCGTCCGCTTCGACTCAATGGCAGGAATTTTCACCGGGCGACGGCGGCCATTGCGTCGTAAACCCGCTCGATGCGAGCATGGTGTTTACGACATATATTTACGGAAGCATCAGTCGCTTTAGAAGCGGCAGCACGTTCGACCGCGACGTTGCGACGAACGCCACATTCGGCGAGCCGGACACGAATCCGCGCATAGCTTTCTATGCTCCGTTCGTAGGCAACGGCGCTGATGCTACTCTATACTTCGGCACGTGGAAGCTTTTCACCAGCACCGATCTTGGCAACAATTGGTCTGCCACGAGCGCGACCGATCTGACGCTTGGCGGCACGGACGTGCTCAACGCTATAGCAGTCTCGCGCTCGAACCGGAACGTCATCTACACAGGCTCACGTCAGGGGCGCGTCATGGCGAGCGCGGACGGCGGGCACAACTGGACTGACATCACGGCAGGTCTCCCGGCGCGCACGATAACAGGCATCACGGTTGACCCGATGAATCCTGCCATCGTTTATCTCAGCGTCTCCGGCTACGGCTCAGGCCACATCTTCAAGACTGTGAACGGCACTGCCGCTCTTGGCACGCTCTGGGTGGACATAAGCGGCAACCTGCCGAACATTCCTACGAGCGCGTTCTTGATTGATCCGTCTAACCCGAACATTTTTTACGCTGGCACGGACGTGGGCGTCTTCCGTTCAAGCGTGGGCGGGCTGGTCTGGGAGACATTCAACGCGGGGCTGCCGCCTACGGTCGTCACAGCTTTCGCCACGAACGCTGGCGGGCAGATTCAAATCTCTACTTACGGGCGCGGCGCTTACGAAGGCGTCACGGGGGCAGCCAGCGATTTCTCAATCTCGTCTACGAGCAACTCGCAAACGGTGAGCGCTGGCGTCACTGCTTCTTACAACATAGCGACGGCGACGACGAGCGGGAGCGCTCAAGCCCTCAACCTGAGCGTTGCGGGTTTACCCGCAGGCACAAGCGCTAACTTTAACCCTGCGTCCGTGACCTCCGGCAACTCTTCCACGCTGACTGTGACGACGAGCGCGCAGACGCCCGTTGGCAATTACACGCTGACGGTGACGGCGAGCGGCGCGACCACGCATTCAGTAACGCTGACGCTCGGCGTCACGCCTTCAGCGAACCCCATTGACGACGCAAGATTCTTCGTGCGCCAGCACTATCTTGATTTTCTGAACCGCGAGCCGGATCAGGGCGGATGGGATTACTGGGCTGGACAGATTACGCAATGCGGCGCGAGCCAGCAGTGCATACATGACCAGCGCCTGACTGTTTCCGCAGCCTTCTTCATAGAACTGGAGTTTCAGGAGACGGGCTACTATGTCTATCGCTTCTACAAATCGAGCTACGGAGCGAAGCCCGCCTACGTGCAGTTCACCGCAGACCGTGCGCTTGTGCCTGGAGGCTCGCAGTCGGAAGCGGCCAGGCAGTCGTTTGCAGACCAGTGGGTGCAGCGCGCCGCATTTCTGGTCGAATATCCGCTCTCTATGAGCGCACAGAGTTTTGTGAATCATCTATTCGACAAAGCAGGATTAACTAACGCGAGCTTCAACGCGCAACGCGCGCAACTTGCAAGCGACCTGCAATCGGGACTGAAGACAAGAGCGCAGGTTCTGAGGGCTGTGGTGGAGATACCTGAGTTTAAGACGAGAGAGTTCAATCCGGCGTTCGTTGACATGCAATACTTCGGTTACCTTCACAGGGACTCGGATACGGGCGGTTACAACTTCTGGCTGGACGTGCTAAACCGTCTGCCGCCGCCGAACAACTTCCGCAACATGGTCTGCGCTTTCATCACTTCGGGCGAGTACCAGTTGAGGTTCGGCACGACTGTCACAAGACGTAACTCCGACTGCTCTTCTCAGTGAGGAATGTTCGGGTCAATCTGCAAAATCTGATTAAGAAGAGCGTGGTTTTCATTCAAGTGGCGGGTCTTTTGGCCTACGTCCCGAAGAGTTGATAGAGAGATTAGCCGTTGATGCAACCGCCGGGATACATGCATCATCTTTAGTCTTAGCCCAGGCGGAGCGAAAGAATTATCAGGCGGCGTACCTGGCCGGGGTGCTAAATTTCATTCTGTTTTCCTGCTGGTGGCCGAAGCCTGGCGGCTCGTCACCGACTAATATCCTTCATCCTTTCGAAGGGATGAAGGATAATTGTTACTTCAGATGATTTTTAGCCGGGTGGCTGGCTTGCGCTACCAGTCAGCTTCCGCGTAAAATAGCTTTCTTTAACCGCTAGGTGTAGCTTACTCCACCTGCGCATTACTACTGCTCAAGCTCCCTGAGCATTAATCATCTGTAACCGTGTACTTATTCGGAGGCTTTTCCGTGAAGCAGGTTCTTCGTTTGTCGCGCGCCGTACTACTGGCGTCGCTCTTTATTTTCGGCGCGCGTGATTTAGCGCAGGCCCAGACGCCCAGTCCCAGCCCTACGCCCGATCCGGTGGTCGCTCAGGTCACCTCTTCGACCTCAGATTCCTTTGCGGGCGGCATCAGCGGCAATGGTCGTCTGGTAGTCATCGAGTCAACGGGCGACATCGCTACGGAGCGAACCGCCGCGAGAAACAACTCGGACGGCAACCGCGAAATCTTTCTATACGATTACGCGCAGCGCCGAATTTTTCAGATAACTAACACGAAGAGTTCTGTACAGCCAACGCCAAGCCCCAGCCCTACGCCATCTCCGAGTCCAAGCGCAAGTCCGACGCCAAGCCCCAGCCCTACGCCAGTTCCTTCAAGCAGCGTACTGATTGAGGTGAGCAACAATCGTCCCGTCATCAGCAACGATGGGCGCTACATAGTATTTAGCTCGAACGCGCTGACGCCCGATAATTTCGACGCCGCGACCGCGCCTGCCAGCTACAGTACAGACGCCAACCAGGAGCTTTTCGTCTACCAGATTCCGGCGCTCTCAGCCGTAGACCTTTCAAACGGCGCAGACCCGCCTTTCGTTGACCTGACGACAGGCGTGTTCACGCGCGTCACCGATACGCCTGCGAGCCGAGCGCCAACGCCAGGCTCTACCACAGTCTCTCCGTTCGTCGCGGACGATAACCGCGAAGCTACATTGAGCGACGACGGTTCAATAGTGTCTTTCGTCTCTACGCGCGATCTGACAGGAGGTAATGCCGACGGCAACGCGGAAATCTTCATCTGGGTTCGCGCAAGCAATACTTTCTTTCAGATGACCAGCACGCAGAACACTCAGCAGGGGAATCTGACAATAGGGACGGTCAATCAAAATCCATCAATAAGCGGTGACGGGTCTGTAATAGCGTTCATATCGAACGCTAATATCTCTATAGGCGGGACGGGAAATAATTCGGACGGTAGTGTCGAAGTGTATCTTGGCAGCTTCAACGGCACAGCCGCCGCCGTGACGAAGCAAGTGACTCGCACGCCCTCTACGCCTGCGGGCAGCACCGCTAACATACTCAGTTTCGGCAGGCGCATAAGCCGTAACGGAAGACTGGTGGCTTTCGAGTCAACTTCTACAGACCCGAAGAACAGCGGCGCGCTCGCCGGAGCTGCGCTCTACGTCTACGACATCCAGAATGATGCGTTCACGCAGATAGGCCCGCGCGAGACCACATTTGCTGACATACGCCGCAATCCGGTCTTTACGGGCGACAATTCCACGCTCGTTTTCTCCTCTCTTCTCAATTTCGATGCGACCGGAACTGTTCCGTCCACGGCAGCCAACGGCTTGAACCCGAACAACGTGTCGCAGCTATTCAGCGTGCCTGTCAGCTCGCCCATGACCTCAAGCCCGACTATAACGATGCTGACGAACACGCCCTCGGCAGTTCTGGGCGGGAGGCTCGCAGCCTATCCGAGCAACACAAAGGAGCGCATCGCATTCAATCTGGATTTGGCGGAGCTAGGAGGCGGCAACCCCGACGCATCTTTAGAAACTTACTACCTGCTGGTGCGCAGCGGCACGGACGTATCGCCAGCTACGGTCTCTTTCTTCACAGGCGCAAGCAATCGCCCTGTGGTGGCTGCAAGCCCTACCCCTACTCCGTCTCCTTCGCCGGATCAAGTTCTGGGACTTGCTCCGGGCGAGCTTGGAATCATACGTTCGGTCGCGCCGCCCGCAACGCCTGTGGCGCTTGCTCCGTCAACTCAATCAGCCGGAACTGCATCGGAATCGCTGCGCAGTCCGCCGCTTCCAGTAGAGTTGAACGGTGTGACCATTTCGATCACTAACGCGGCATGCGGGCTTTACTTCGTTAGTCCAACGCAGATTAACTTCATAGCGCCCATAGGTCTGGGCGTGGGCACGCACCCTCTGGTCATCAACAACAACGGCAACGTGATTCGCTCCACGATCAACATCATCGCTGCGCAGCCGGACATCTTCAGCACGACTATGGACGCAGGAGGTCGCGCCGTCATCTTTAACGTGACCAATCCAAGCGCGCAAACGCCCGAACCGGCTGGCGGCTTCCCCGTGACTTCGACAGATGCTTCGGGCGCGACGGTCGCAACAATCTTAGGGATACGTGTGACCGGCCTGCGCAACGCAACACGCGCGCAGGTGACCGTGACCATAGGGGCTGTGACCATTTCGGGCAACGACATACTCTGCTCGGATCAGACTACTGTGGCCACAGCCTGCTTCAAGACGGACACGCCCGGCTTCGAGCAGGTAAGCGTGCGGCTTCCCGCATCGCTCGCGGGCGCAGGCGATGTGCCTGTGATTGTGACCGGGCCGAGCGGAACGAGCAGACCAACGGATACCGCGCCGCACACCAAAATTCAGTAGCCTGTGCTGAACGCGCGCCACGCGCTCCCTACAGGCTTATTTCGGTAAAGCTCGCGCCAGTGCTCACAAAAGCATTTCGCGCGGGCTTTCGTCTTTCCATTGCTTTCGAGCCAGCGGTGGTTCAGGCATGAAATATCGGCTCAATATTTATCGGCGCTCTAATTTGAAATTGACCCACTACTTACTTTTTCCAGAGCTTGACACTCGCGCTCTTTCGCCCGTAGCCTGCGAAGCTGAAAGGCGCATCCGAAGCGATGTTCGAAATCAGCGAGCCTGAAATCAGCGTTGAGAAATTAATGTACGCCGCACGCGACGGTGCTCGGCGCGGGTTTGCAGTCGGCGCGACCGCGAGTGAATCTTCGCTCGACGATTCTTCCACGCCCACCGGAACACACTACACCGCGTTCGAGTCCGTAGAGATTCAACCGCTCAGTCTTCAACCTTCTTTCGCGCCGCACGCAGACGACCGCTACCACGTCAACGACCTGCTCAAATATCACGACCGTAATTTTATACAGAATGCTTACCTGGCAATTCTAAAGCGCGGGCCTGACGCCACCGGCTACCGCGCTTTCATAGAGAGCCTGCGCTCAGGCCGACTTAACAAAGTGGACGTGCTTGCCCGTTTGCGCTATTCACGCGAAGGTCGTGCAAAGCGCGTGCAGGTTGAAGGTCTCTTCGCGCCAGCCCTGTTGAGATTCACGTACAGGGTTCCTGTCATTGGTTACATCGCCCGCTTCATTGTAGGATTGGCGCGACTGCCCGCGCTGCTGCGCCACCAGCAGCAGTTCGAGGCGCACGTTGCGGCGCAGCAGGAGCAATTGGCCGAGCACGCGAACCAGATTGCGCTTCATCTGGTCAACCATTCGCGCGCTACCTCTCAGCAGTTAACCGACCTAAACGGGGCGACGCGAAAGCTTGCAGACGACCAGCAGCAGTCCGCCCGCGCTCATGAAGAGAGTCGCAATCGCTTCGACAATCTGGCGGCGCGCTTCGACGATCTGGTATCGCGCTTAGATGAAGAGCACAAGGAGAGCATTCATCGCTTCGATGATCTGGCCGCACAAGCCGTAGAGCGCGAGCGGAAATCAGAAAACCTGTATGGCGCTCTGAAGGAGGAGATAGAGAAGACGTTTCAGAAGGAGCAGGAGATTCGCATGGAGCTTGCCTTACAGGGCCAGCGCATCGCGCGCCTGTTGGAAGAGCTTCGCAATCGCTCATCGCGCGAAACTGTTTCTGCGACATCTGCCGCTACTGATTCACTCACTTCGAGCGGGGTGGACAGTCACGAGTTGGACGCGCTCTACGCCGCGCTTGAGAACCGCTTTCGCGGGACGAGCGAAGAAATCAGAGAGCGCTTGCGCGTCTATCTTCCGCTGCTCAAGGCAGGCGAGATAGGCACGAGCCGGAAACCCATTCTTGATTTAGGCTGCGGGCGCGGCGAATGGCTTGACGTTCTGCGCAGCGAACGCTTCGCTGCGCGCGGCGTTGACTCCAACAGCATTCTCATCAATGAATGCCGCGAGCGCGGTCTTGATGTTGCCGAAGACGATTTGATGAATTATCTGCGCCGCATGCCGGACGCTGCTTTAGGCGCGCTCACAGGATTTCACGTCATAGAGCATATGCCGTTTGAGACGCTGGTGAAAATGCTGGACGAAGCCGTGCGTGTGCTTCAACCGGGCGGCGCTCTTATCTTCGAGACGCCCAACCCGCAGAACGTTCTGGTGGGAAGCTGCAACTTCTACTTCGATCCCACGCACCGCAACCCGCTGCCAGCGCCCGTCATGCAATTTCTTCTTGAATCGCGCGGCCTTACGCGAGTCGAAATCATCAAGCTCAATCCTTCAACAGCCGAACCCGTAGAAGGCGCGAGCGATCTTGTCCGCCGGTTCAACCAATATTTTTATGGCCCAATGGACTACGCCATCGTCGGATGGAAAGGAGAAGGAGCGTAAATCGTGAATCGTGAATCGTGAATAGATAAAGCACAGAGTTGTTAAGTTGCGAAGCTCTTAAATCTCTATTTACGATTTACGATTCACGATTCACGAATCATGCGTATATTGATTGCGACGACGCAGGTGCCGTTCATTCGTGGCGGGGCGGAGGCGCACGCGGAAGGGTTACGTGACGCGCTCATTGCCTCAGGGCACGAAACCGAGATTGTCGCTATGCCGTTCAAGTGGTATCCGCCGGAAAAAATTCTGGAACACATGCTGGCGTGCCGTTTGACAGACCTGACGGAAGTTTCCGGCACGCCCGTTGATCTGCTCATCGGTCTGAAATTTCCCGCTTACCTCATTCCTCATCCTAACAAAGTATTGTGGATACTCCATCAATTCCGCACTGCCTACGAACTCTGGGATCATCCGTTGGGCGATCTCATCTATTCGCCGAACGGCGCTGAGGTGCGCGACTCGATTCGCCGCGCGGACATGAAACTGATTCCAGAGGCGAAAAAGGTCTTCGCAAACTCAGCGAACGTCGCGCGCCGCTTGAAAGAATTTTGCGGGATTGACGCGGAGCCGCTTTATCATCCGCCGCCGAATGCGGAAAAGTTCTACTCATCGGATATGGAAGACTATTTTTTCTTTCCAAGTCGTCTCTGTCTTCCCAAACGGCAGGCGCTCGTGCTGGAAGCTATGGCGATGACGAAAGAGGCTGTGCGAGTCTCTTTCGCAGGCTCGCCGGACAATCCAGCTTACGCGGATCAGTTGAAATCGTTGGCGCGAAAGCTCAGCATGCATGATCGTGTGAAATGGCTGGGGCAGGTGAGCGAGGAAGAGAAGCGCGACCTTTACGCGCGCAGCCTGGGCGTCATCTATCCGCCGATTGACGAAGACTTCGGCTACGTCACGCTCGAAGCGATGCTTGCAGCAAAGCCCGTCATCACCTGTATTGATTCCGGTGGCCCGCTCGAATTCGTTCGTGATGAAGAGACGGGCGCGGTGGCGGAAGCTTCAGCGGAAAGCCTGGCGGAAAAGATGGATGAGCTTTGGCGGCAGCGCGAGCGTGCGCGGCAGTGGGGCGAGCGCGGGCGCGAGCTTTACCGTGAGATGAAGATCAGTTGGGCCAACGTTACGCGCAAAATTCTGTCATGAAAATTAACTGGTTCTCTCCGCTCGAACCTGCGAGCACGGACATAGCGCACTACACAGGGCGCGTGCTGCCCGCGCTTATCAAGCGAGCGCGGGTAACAGTCTGGACGGATCAAGCGGAATGGGATAAGCGGCTGGAAGATTTCTGCGAGGTGCGCAGGTTCAATCCATCAAAGGTGGATTGGGCTGAGATGAATCGCGCAGACATGTGCGTCTATAACATAGGCAACAACCCGCTCTTTCACGGCGCGATATGGCAGTTGAGCCGCCGTCACGCAGGCATCGTCATCCTGCACGACATACGCCTTCATCATTTCTTCGACGGTCTCTACAGAGTGGCGTGGCACGACCTTCCGGCGTATCTCAACGCTATGCGGTTCTACTACGGCGAAGAGGGCGCGCGCGATGCTGCGGAATGCTTCGCCGGGGACGCGCGCAACATTGATTACATGGCCGAGAAATATCCGCTCACCGAACACGCAACGGAAAATGCGTGCGGCGTGCTGGTTCACACGCGCGAAGCGTTTGAAAAATTGAAAGCCGAGAGCCTTTACCCTGTCGCCTATGCGCCTCTTCCGTTCGACTCTTCTCATTGCAGATTGAAAAGCAGGTTAAAGACAGAGGCTCTTAATTTCAGCTCGATTTCTTCTTCAAATCCGCAATCACTCGACGCGCCTTTTCGCCTGATTGTCTTCGGCTATCTAGGTCGCAATCGCCGCCTGGACTCTATCTTAGAAGCGCTCGCCGCTTTGCCTGAGCGCGAGCGTTTTCGTCTGGACATCTATGGGGAGATTCTTGTTAATGAAAGACGGCTGCGCGCTCGTATTCGCGCGCTCGGTCTGAAGAAGATGGTCACGCTGCACGGGTTCGCGTCTGAACCGGAGTTGGATGCTGCATTATCGCGCTCTTCTCTGGCTATAAACCTGCGCTATCCGACGATGGGTGAAGCTTCAGGGAGCCAGTTGCGAATCTGGTCGCATGCGCTGCCGAGTATGGTCAGCCGAACGGGATGGTACGCGACTCTGCCGGGAGAGGCAGTGAGTTTCGTTGACGTTGAAAATGAGCAGGAAGAGATTCAAACACATCTGAAAGATTTCCTCAAAGACCCTTCGCGCTTCGCACTGGCCGGGCAGAAGGGGCGCGAGATTCTCGAAAGGTTTCACTCGCCAGACATTTACGCCGACGCGATCATCAATCTTGTGGGCAGCGCACAGCGTTTCAGACCGCGCGCAGCGCTATTGAAACTGGCGCGTGCGTCGGGCGCGCGTAGCAGGGATTTGTTCGGCAGAGACGGGGCGGACAAGCTCTTGCGCGAAGCCGCAGAAGAGATTTATGCGCTGGGTGCGAGGTGAACGAGTCCATGCTTGTTGGTCTTGACGGCATCCCGCTCAGCGAGCCATTGACGGGCGTGGGGCATTACACTGTAGAGCTTTCGCGCGCGCTCTCTATTAAAAAGCCGCAGGACGAATTCGAGATAGTCTCGCCGCGCTCTTTTCTGGAATCAATCTGCGACATAGAGTTTCCAGAAAATTTAAGTCTGGTCAGTGCGAAAGTTAATGCACTGAGCCGCCACTGGTGGACTCTTGGGTTGCCACGCTATGCCAGACGTAGAAAGTTTTCAGTCTTTCACGGCACGAACTACGAAGTGCCGCTGCTGAGAGTCTGTCCTTCGGTTCTCACCCTGCACGACCTCTCCCTGCAACTCTATCCGGAAACGCATGAGAAGCGCAGAGTCTGGCGCGCGCGAAGAAGGCTGCCGCTAATGGTGCGCGCCGCTACTGCGATCATCACGCCGACCGAGAGCGTGCGGCGCGAAGTCCTGGAGCATCTCGGTGTGTCGCCGGAAAAAGTCTTCGCCGTGCCTGAGGCCGCGCGCGAAGTTTTCAGAAAGGTGAGCGCGGAGGAAGCCAGAGCCGTGCTTGAAAGATTGGGCGTCGAAGAAGGGTTTCTGCTTTTCGTGGGCACGGTCGAGCCAAGAAAGAATCTGGCGGCGCTCGTCCGAGCATTCGTTGAGATACTTCGCTCTACGAATTTTCGTCCTCAGTTGGTTATCGCCGGAAGAAAAGGATGGATGACAAATGAACTGTTCGAGATGATTGAAGCGACGGGCGTCAAAGATCGTCTGCTTTTCACAGATTATCTCGCTGACGAAGATTTGCGCGCTCTTTATTCATCTGCCCGCGTCTTCGTCTACCCATCCCTTTATGAAGGCTTCGGCCTGCCTCCGCTTGAAGCGATGGCCTGCGGCGCGCCCGTCGTAGCGAGCCGAATAGCAAGTATAGAGGAAGTGACGAAAGATGCAGCGCTTCTGGTCGCACCCGGCGATGTGAGTTCGCTCGCGCGCAGCATCATCACATTGCTCGAAGACGAGGCGGCGCGCGGGCGTCTATCTAATGCAGGGCTGAGACGAGCCGCAGAGTTTTCATGGGAGAGAACTGCGCGGCTGACTATGGAAGTTTACGAAAAAGCTATTGCGAGATTTATGTCAGGTCAGTACCGCCTGAGAGAAGGGATGAGGGATGAGGGATGAGGGATGAAATGGGTTGAGTCAATTGCATATTGACCTGTTCACTACATTCTTATTCATCCCTCATCCCTCATCCCTTCTGCTCCCCGCCCAGCTTAAGCAGGCGGTACTGACCTGTCTTTATAATGCGCAAAGGGCTTGCTTCCTATGTGGAGCAAGCCCTTTTACTTTGCGCGATTCTGTCTTCTGCTTAGAACCGTGCGCGATACTCGTCAGACTGTATGAAGGCCGCGACCATCATGCGATAGCCTGTGATGTCGTTGGGCACTCTGGTGTTCAAAATGTTCAGCCAGAACGCTTCGCCGCCCGAATCAGGGTTGCGGCGCAGGTAGCCGAAGTATTGCATTCGGACGAACGCCTCGTTGTTCTGAGACTGGTCGAATGCCGGAGTCTCTATAATCTGTCTCAAGACTTGGCCGCGCGTCGAACCTGTATTGAGCATGTTGATGTATGTGCCAGCCTGAGATGACATGTCAATGCCGGAGACCTGTTGGACGGTTGCGAGCAGAGCGTTGACGAATTGAGTCGGGGTCATGCTGGCCGGATATTTTTGCAGGAATTCCGGGCGCTGCGTGAAAGTTTCGGCGTAGCTTGCTCTGCCTGCTTCCTCACTCGCGCCTCCTACGACCAGACGGCGATCCGGCATGAACTCTTCATAAGAGGGTTTGCGAGCGAGTCCGCCTTTGTAGAAGCGATAGACGAAGTAGCCCGTATTCTTAAATTCCAACTCTATGTAGAACGCAGCCGAGACGGTGATGCGCGCCTGATCTATGCAAGCGGCGTTCGCTCCGCACTGCGTTATCTGGCCTGTCCAGTAATTAAGCCCGCCCGAATCAGGATAGCGATTCAGGAAGTCAAAGTAGTGCGACATGACGAAAAAATCGGCGTCATCAATCGTGATGCGCTGGTTCGTTCCCGGTCTAATGCGAACGGGCTTGACCTTAATGTCACCGTAAAAAAGGTCTGCGGGGAGGCCCGGGCCATTGGATTCGACGATTCTCAGCGTGGGCGCATTCTGCGCCGCTGCGCTCGCGGCTAAGATCATCACCGCTAGAATCGCAATAATAAACTTTCGCATCTAACTACTCCTGCATGTTTGACGGCTTTTTTCGCCAGAGATTATAGGACTGAAGGGAGGCTTCAAAGTCTCTATCAAAATGGGGCCGAGGCATAAGCCCGAAACCAATTTTCAGTGTAGCTTGCCCCTCAACCGTTTGTCAACGCGGTTTTTCACCACGCTGGAGCACACAGCTTTAGACGCATTAAAGGCTGGATAAGACGAGGAAAAATTCGCGTATGAGCAGACTTTTTTAATTTCGCCGGTATGCTATACTCCCGGTTGGCTCGCGCCAGCCGCAATCTCCCTCTTCTGGAGCCACCGAACATTGTCTTTGAATTTTGATGTAGCAGGAAAGCCGTAGACTTTCGTTCTATTGGGCATCCAGCAACCCCCGAACATGCTCAGGATTAGTTACAGGACAGATTACCGGCAAGGGGATTTTTAAATGCGCAGGACAATTTTAGCGCTCGCACTAATTTACACTGTATTCGGCTGGTCGCTTCCGGCTCGCGCCTACACTCTTCAATTCACAGACAGTTCGGCCACGATTCAGATACGCTGGCCTACTACGAATATCACGGTCGCGCTTTCCAATTCGCTCATTTCGCCTCCGGCTAACATCAAGGCGGGAAGCGACGTGCTCGGCGCTGCGCGCAGGGCGCTATCGCGTTGGGAGCAGGTCTCGAACGTGCGTTTCAATGTGACCACCTCGTCCGCAACCCAGATAAGCCCGAACGGTGGCGGAGGCGACGGCATAAGCCTTATCACAGTCTCGTCGGATAATTCGGCAGAATTTTCGGGGCCTAACAGCGTCAGAACCGGGCGCACGCGAACTTTCTTCAACCCTGCGACCGGCGGCGTCACAGAATCCGACATAGCTCTAAACCCAAATATTTCATTCTCAACGGACGGAACCACAGGCACCTACGACATAGAATCCGTATTGACGCACGAGATTGGACACCTGCTCGGGCTTGAGCACTCGGCAATACTTGGGGCGACGATGGCTCCGTTTCAGGGGCAGAACGGGTATTACGGCGCACCTGCCGTCACGCCGCGCTCATTGTCCGAGGACGACCGTGACGGTATCAGAACCATTTACGGCCCGGCGGCAGGAACTTCGATTTCGGGAACGGTGAGAGACGCCGCCAATCAGCCTGTCTTCGGAGCGCATGTGTGGGCTGAGGACGCCGGGAACGGTCATGTGGTCGGGGGCAACGTCACGCTGTCGAACGGCAGTTACAGGATTGACAATCTGCCTGTGTCAACCTATCGCATGATTGTGGAGCCGCTGGATGGGCCAATCTCGGCTCAGAGCATACCTGCGGCAGGCGGTGGATATTCCGGGCTGATCACGAATCCTCCGCCTCCGTTTCGCACCTCCGAATATCCTGCGCAGATTAATCTGAATAGCAGCCCTGTAGTCGGCGGCATCAACTTCACAGTCTCCGGCACACCTTCGCTGAATCCGACCTGGGTGGGTCTCAATGGACAACTCTCCACGGTGGTCGCGCCGATTGATGCTGGAAAGACCTACACGGTTTATGTAGGCGGCAACGGAATGGTTCAGGGACAGGTACAGGCTTCCGGCATCTCGATCACCTCGCCCTATTTTACGATCAACCAGGCGAGCCTTGCGTTCATATCCTTTACAGACCTCTCTACGGGTCAGCTTATTCCCGCCGCCAGTTTCGACGTTACGGTCGCGCCTAACGCTCCGTTCGGTGATTACAGCATTCGCATTCAGAACAAGAATAACTCGGACGACATAGCGTACCTTTCCGGCGTGTTATCGGTTGATCCGGGTGCGACATTTTTAGTCAACACCACGAACACAGCGCCGCCCTATTTTACAGGGAACGTGATTGACGACGCGCGCTTCTTCGTGCGCCAGCAATATCTGGACTTCTTGGGGCGCGAGCCTGATCAGGGAGGCTGGGATTACTGGACTTCGCAGATAACGCAGTGCGGCGTAGACGCGGCTTGTGTTAGCGCAAGGCGCAGGGAAGTTTCTGCGGCCTACTTCTTCTCGGATGAATTTCAGAAGACGGGCTACTTCGTCTATCGTCTATACAAATCCGCGCTGGGTCGCCAGCCGAGCTTTAATGAATTCAACACGGATCGCAATCAGGTGGTAGCCGGTGGAAATCTCGATGCCGCAAGGCAAGCTTTTGCCGAAGCGTTCGTGCAGCGCGCGGCCTTCCTTGCAAAGTATCCGGCGACGCAAGGGAGAGACGCATTCATCGATGCGCTGATTGCGAATGTCATGCAAAGCTCGAACGTTGACCTTTCATCGCACCGCGCCGAGTTGATTGCCACATATAATTCAGGTACAAGCCTGACGAACAGCCGCGCGCTCACGTTGCTCAAGCTAATAGACTATCCGGAGTATTCGCAGCGAGGATTTCCGCAATCGGAATTCAACCCGGCATTCGTGCTGATGCAATACTTCGGATACCTGAGACGCGACGCTGACACGGGAGGCTACAACTTCTGGCTGAATGTTCTGAACACCAAGCTGCCAAGCGATGACAGCGGATTCCGCGCTATGGTCTGCGCCTTCATCTCTTCACAGGAATACCAGCTCAGGTTCGGCCTGATAACCACACGCCGCGACACGGATTGCGCAGCAGGGTAAAAGGGCAGTGCAGAGTGATGAGTGATGAGTGATGAGTGCAGGATGAAAAGCTCTTAATTCATCACTCATCACTCTTCATTCCGCGCTTTCTTCATCGCTCTCTTCCTCTACGAAATAGAGCGGCCTGTGTTTGACCTCGCCGTAGATGCGTCCGACGTATTCGCCGATAATTCCGATGGAGATCAGTTGCGCGCCGCTCATAAAAAGGACTGCGACGAAAATGGAAGCCCAGCCGCGAACCCAGTGGGAAGGGTCGAAGAAGAAGCGCAGGACTATGGCGTAAAGAATACCCAGAAACGCCAGCCCGATTGCGCCCACGCCAAGCCAGATGACCAATCTGAGCGGCACGAACGAGAAAGAGATTACCGCATCCGCAGCGAAGCGAATCATCTTCAGAAGCGGGTACTTGCTCTCGCCCGCAAAGCGCGGCGCGCGTCTGTAAAGAACGGCTATCTGACGAAACCCCACCCAGCTAACCATGCCGCGCAGGAAGCGGTCGCGCTCAGGCATGGCGCGCAACGCATCCACTACCTTGCGATCCATCAGACGAAAATCGCCCACGTCCACGGGCATCTTCAGATTCGATAACCTGTTCAGCAGCCTGTAAAAAATCTTCGCAGTCCAGAGCTTGAATCTGGTTTCGCCTTCACGCATGGTACGCGCGCCGTAAACCACCTGATAGCCGTCGCGCCAGCGCTCGACCATCTCCGGGATGATTTCGGGCGGGTCTTGAAGGTCTGCGTCAATGACTACGACAGCTTCGCCACGTGCGTAGTCAAGCCCTGCGCTGAATGCTATCTGGTGGCCGAAGTTGCGCGAAAGACGTATGAAGCGCACGCGAGCGTCACTGGCCCGAATCTGCGCGAGCAGTTGCGCCGTGCGGTCGCGGCTCCCGTCGTCAACGTAGAGAATCTCCCAGTCCAGATTCTTCATCTCGCCCAACACTTCGGCCAGTCGGCGGTGCGTCTCAAGAATCACAGCCTCTTCGTTATAGCAGGGAACGACTACGGAAAGGAGCATAAGCGATTTTATCCTTCACTAGCCGACATTGAAGGGGAGCATTAACGGCTCAGAGCCATGTTCCTCGAACCAGCAGATGTCCTGGTCAATCAAATCAAGCTTGAGCGTGTAACGGCCTGCGGCTTCGGGCGCAGAGCGCTCGAAAGAAAGCACGACGCTCTCGCCCGGCGCGACCGGCAGATCAAGCGTAGGCACGCCGTGAACTTCATCAATGACAGCGCTCTCTTCATCAAGGATAAGCGCGGCAACTCGCACCGCTCCCTTAATCGCGCGGCGGCTGGTGAGCCAGAGCGTGTCGCCCGTGTTCTCAATCTCGAACTCGCAGCGCAAAGCCTCGCCCGGACTTATCCTTTCCCGCCATTCACCGCGCAATCGAAAGCACGCGCGAAGCTCGCCGGGCGCGCGGCTGTCCTTCAGGTTCAGCGCGTCCAGAGTTGGGCCAACTTTTTTGCAGAGCAGGTAATTGAAGGCCATCTCAGGCTCTAAGTGAAGCCCACAGCTTTCGTCCAGCATGTCGCGCTCGAACAGATCGTTGACGCTAACGTAATCGCCTGCGACGGCGAAGCCGTACTCGCGCAGGATTGATAGCAGATAATCGCGGCTGAACGGCGATTCGAGAGTTTCGTACTCGCGCATGACTCCTAAAAGCTCGCGCGCTGTTTCGGATTCCTGCGGCGGGCGCTCGCCCTCAAGCACGAAGAACAGTCCGCCGAATGGGAGCATTGCGGCCACGTTGCGCAGCACGGCGCGCTCGTCCTCGAAGTGATGAAGCGAATCGTAGCAGATGGCAACGTCGAACTCCGCTTCCATCGGCTCGCTCTCTATGTCGTGCGCTATGAACTTGCACTTGAGAGGCTCACTATCGCTCGAATGCGACTGTAAACGGCTCAGCCTCTCTCCGGCTATCTCTACAAGGTCGGGGCTGATGTCAACGCCCGTAACCTGATAGCCCAGCCGCGCCAAATATTCCGAGAGCCAGCCGGAGCCGCATCCCACGTCCAGAATCTTTGCGCCTGCGGGAAGCGCAAGCAGCCGCGCGATGTTTGCGAAATCACAGAACTGTCTGTGCGCGTCCGAATCAAGACCGGCGCGCGACCAGCGCGAGACCTTGTTCGCCAGATCATAGAAGGGTTTCGTGAAAAGATGTCGGCGGTCGCTCTCGCTCAATTTGCGCGCGTATTCTATCGCGCCGCGCTTAAAATCCATCCCATCCGGCTTAACAAAGCGCCCACCCTCGCCGCGCCCGGCAGCATTTGAAGATACGCGGTCTACAGATTCCTCTACTGTTTTCGTGGAAGTATCCTTTGATAAAGAGCCGCCGTTCTCGCGCCTTTCTGAGATGAACCGGCGCGCGTTCTCGCCCACGCGCTCGCGCAAAGCATCGTCCTCTATTACTCGTTCAAGATAGGCGCGCAGAAGGGCTTCGCCGTAAACGTCCATGTCAATCTTGACGACGGCGCTCTCCGGCAATTCTTCGTAAATCTGTATTCGCGGCACGAATGCGACCGCCCCGGCCTCCATAAATCTTTCAACCGCCGCGCGAGCCTCTGCGGTCGCTTGCGTCTCAAGGCAGAGCGCTATATCTATTTCGCGCGCGTCCCATTCGGGCAGTTGAATCTCGAACCGGTGATTCTTCTTCTTCAACTCTTCCAAAACGCGCACTGCGCGCCTGAACAGCGAACCCTGTTCCAGATTTCCGAAAGCCGTGATGTTTAGCTCTCTCGTCTTCAATCGGGCGCTCCCTTCGTGTTCTATGGTTGAAACAGGACAGGCACAAAGATACCTGAAAGAGTGAAAAGTCAAAACTCGGAAAGAGAGTGGGGCGTCAGACCTTGCCTTGCAATGCTTCGGTGCGCGCTTGATTATCGCAGACAGCCGGGATATGAAAGATATTATGAATAGAGATTTCACCGCCGCAGGTCGTAGAGAGAAGGTTACACTATTTGAAATTTCAAATTTGAAATTATGAAATTTAACCTCATCTCGACCAGGATGGCACGCTCCGTCTTAGATCGCATATCGAGACAGCTTCGCAATTTGCTGCTCAGCGACAACAGAATCGCTGCGTTGCTCTTCCTCTACACTCTGATTCTATTCATGGCATCGCCTGTGCCTCAAGTGACCGATTCGGGCTATTCCATGCTGGTGAGCCAGAGCCTCATTGATTACGGCAGTTTCAAACTGGACAACTACGCCATACCGCGCACGGAGCTTGCCGACAGGGTTTATGGAAACTACCTGAGCATCAATAACATTTACCAGATAGAAGTAGTGAACGATCACCTCTACTACTATTTCCCGCCGGGCACATCCGTGCTCTCCGTTCCCTACGTCTTTTTGATGAACCGTTTCGACCTCTCGGCGGCAAATGAAGACGGGACATATAGCCCGAAAGGCGAGCAAGACATTGAGACGAGCCTGGCTGCGTTATTGATGGCCGCGCTTACGTCTATCTTCTTCTACACGGCGCGGCTCGTCTTGCCGAAAAGCTGGAGCGTGATAATTGCGCTGGCTGGCGCGTTCGGTTCGCAGGTGTGGAGCACTGCGTCCAGAGGAATGTGGTCTGAGACGTGGGGACTGTTGCTGCTTGGAGTCGCGCTGTGGATGCTGCTCCGGGCCGATACTGGAAAAGGGAAGTTGAGACCCGTGCTGCTTGCGAGCCTGCTCGCATGGATGTACTTCGTGCGCCCTACCAACTCCATCACTATCTTTGCCGTTAGCGTTTACGTCCTTCTTTTCTACCGTCGAAAGTTTTTAAGCTTGGCTATCACGGGACTCGCATGGATGATGGGCTTCATCCTTTACTCCTGGCATAATTTCGGTCGGCTGCTGCCGAGCTATTATGAAGCCAGCCGTCTCAGCTTTGACAATTTCTGGCTGGCGCTCGCCGGGAACACTGTAAGCCCGTCCAGAGGGCTTCTGATTTATGTGCCGTGGATTCTATTCATCGCATATCTTCTGATTCGCTACTGGCGCTACGTACCGCACAGAAGATTAGTAATTCTCTCTCTGCCCGTCACAGTTGCGCATCTTCTGGTTGTGTCGTCGTTCGGTCACTGGTGGGGCGGCTATAGCTTCGGCGCGCGTTTCATGACGAGCATGGTTCCCTGGTTCGTACTTCAAGCGGTGCTGGCCGTGCGTGCGTGGTTAAGCCGGCGCGAGAAGAAGAGAGAAGTTTCGTCAACGCTTGCGTGGCGTGCTCAAGCAGGCGCTGGCGCTCTGCTATTGCTTTTGAGCTTCTTCATAAACGGACGCGGTGCTATGAGCCGTAAGACGTGGGAGTGGAACGTCAGGCGATTCAACGTTGACAGTCACCCGGAGAAGGTCTGGGACTGGCACGAGCCGCAATTCCTTGCAGGGTTGGTTCGTCCCGAGCCGCCCAAAACTTTCCAGACTGTAAACAACATAACTATTGAGTTCGGTAAGCCGGAGGCAGACGGCTACGTGTGGTACGGTTGGGGAGGCGGTGAGGGGAAGTTTCGCTGGTCGGACGGGCGCGAGGCCGCACTGCTTTTCGGTCTGGAGCATACGAATGATATGCTCCTTCGCATGAAGATGAACGCTTTCCTCGTTCCGGGCCAGCGTGATTCTCAGCGCGTGAATATCTCTCTGAACGGTCGGCGGCTTGCGACGTGGATTGTGACTGCGCGCGACGCGGAAGTTTATGAGCTGAGTCTGCCAGCAGATGCGCTCGCGCCCAAAAATGTTCTGACCTTTGAATTGCCGGACGCGGCTTCACCCTACTCTTTACATCTCGGCGATGACAGGCGCGAGCTTGGCATTGCCGTTGAGTGGATACAGTTTCAGTAGATTGCGAAATGCGGATTGAATGCCAGACAGTACCGCTCGGCTACCGCAGGCGGTACTGACCCGATACTTTTGCAATGGAGAGTTTTGCTGGTGGCAATTAACGAAGAGTTGATTGATGTGCGCAGGCTTATGGCGGAGACTTCCGTGGCGGAGTTGAACCGTCTGGCAGAGGAGTATTTCTCGCGTCTGCCGGACTGGAGCTACCATCTTGCGAAGCCTTTCGGCTCGATTGACGAGACGGCACAACTGCTAATCAACTTCGCAGTGGTGTTGCAGGGTCTGTCGTTATGTCCGGGCATGACCGTGCTGGAATTCGGCGCGGGCACTTGCTGGGCTTCGCGCTATCTCACGCAGCTTGGCTGCAAAGTCATCGCCACAGATATTTCGCCTACCGCGCTGAAAATAGGGCGCGAGCTTTACGAGCGCCAGCCTGTGTTCGGCGAAAAGCATGAGCCGCAGTTTCTGCTCTTCGACGGCGAGCGCTTCCGTCTGCCGGACGCATGCGTTGACAGAATCATTTGCCTCGATGCATTTCATCATGTGCCCAACCCTGAACGAGTTCTGTCAGAGATGGCGCGCGTGCTCGTAGAAGGCGGCATAGCGGGGTTCGCAGAGCCAGGCCCGGAGCATTCGCATTCGCCGCAGTCGCAGTACGAGATGAAAGCGTTCAAGGTAATCGAGAACGATGTCGTGATAGAAGACATCTGGCAGCAGGCGCAAAGCGCAGGGTTCACGGACATCAAACTCGCCATCTTCAACGTGCCGACGTTTCATCTTGGTCTGGATGACTTCAACGATTTTCTGGCTGGCGGCACCGAGTTGCAGCGCTGGGCAGAGGCCACACGCGCGTTCTTGCAGAACCAGAGAAACTTCTTTCTATACAGAGGCGAAGAGGTCATCTCCGACAGCCGATTCCGCGCGGGGCTTGTGGGCGAGATAAAGATTGCTCCTGAAACTTTGAGCGCGCGTGAGGGTGAGCCTGTTATTGCTCAGGCTACTATCACGAACACGAGCAAGTCTCTATGGCTTCCGAGAAGCGCAGGGCTTGGCGCGGTTCAATTGGGCTGTCATGTGTATGACGATAATGGAAAGCTGCTTCATCACAGCTACCACTGGGAGGCGCTGACGCCGGGCGAGGGTCGCCCGGTATTGCCGGGACAGACCGTCAGCCCGAAGATTCACATTCCCGCTCTGCCGAAAGGCAGTTATATTTTTGAGTTCGATCTTGTGAGCAACGATGTCTGCTGGTTTGCGCTTAACGGCTCGCCGCAGATTCGAGTCAGAGCGAATGTCAGCTAAAACGCCCGCGCACTTACAGAAAGATTTCAGGGAGATTTCCGGATGGGGTCGCTACCCGCGCGGTCGTGGTCTCGTCGTCCGTCCCGAAACGATAGAAGAGGTCGAGCCGGCAATCTTTGAGAGCGTGATTGCGCGCGGGCAGGGGCGCAGCTACGGCAACGCCGCTATGAATGAGGGCGGCGTAGTGATGATGACGGAAAAGCTTGACCGCGTTATCTCTTTCGACGAACGAAACGGCTGGCTCACAGCCGAAGCGGGAATGACGCTGGATGAAGTCTTCCGGAATTTTCTGCCGCGCGGCTGGTTTCCTTCCGTCACGCCTGGAACAAGGTTCGTAAGCCTCGGAGGGTGCGTCGCCGCAGACGTACACGGCAAGAATCATCATCACGACGGGACGTTCGGCGCGAACGTTAGAGAGATAGAGATTGCGATGGCGGACGGCAGCCGCGTGCGCTGCTCGCCCGAGCGGAACGCGGAACTATTCTTTGCAACGTTGGGCGGTATGGGTTTGACGGGCGTAATCACCGAAGTCACTTACAGGCTCATTCCGGTCGAGAGCGCTTACGTCGTGGTGCGGCACAACAAGGCGCGCGATCTGGACGCATCGTTGAGTCTGCTCGAAGGCGAAGAATGGGACGACCGCTACAGTGTCGCGTGGATTGATTGTCTGGCGCGCGGGCGCGCGCTTGGAAGAAGCGTGCTGATGAGCGGGCATCATGCGCGGCGCGAAGAGATTTCAGGGAAGATTGAAGAGCCGCTGAAGTTGAAAGAGCGTGGGAAACTCAATCTCCCTTTCGATTTCCCGCAGTGGGTCTTAAACTCTCTGACAATCTCCGCGTTCAACCGTTTCTACTATCTATGGCAGGGGGCAAAGCGTGAGCCGTTCGTCACGGACTATGCTACGTTCTTTCATCCACTGGACAGTATAAACAACTGGAATCGCATGTACGGTCGGCGCGGCTTTATACAGTACCAGTGCGTGTTGCCGCCACAGGAGTCTTCGGAAGGATTGCGAAAGCTTCTGGAAGAGTTGGCGCGCGAGCGCCGTGCAAGCTTTCTTGCGGTGCTGAAACGCTTCGGGGCGCAGAATCAGGGCATGCTCTCGTTTCCTATGGAAGGCTACACGCTGGCGCTTGACATGCCTGTGAGCGATGGCGGTCTCTTCCCGTTTCTGGATAGACTGGACGAGATCGTTCTGAAGCACGGCGGGCGCGTTTACCTTGCGAAAGACACGCGCGTTAAGGCGGAAACTTTTCGACGTATGTACCCGCGCTTTTCAGAGTGGGAGCAGGTCAAGCGAAAGGTTGATGCTGAGAACCGCTTCAACTCAGACCTGGCGCGCATGCTCGAAATCGGCACGCAATGAAAAAAGGTTCACGCCTAAAGTTTGTGCCGGGCTTCGTTCGCAGCATTGCTCTGGACGAAAGCGTTCGCGCCGCATGGTTTCCTTTCCTTCTGACGCGCGCAATATTTCTGATTGCGCTGTTGCTGGTCTCTAATCTCACACTGCTTGAGCCGAGCTTCGGCGGCGGCGTGCAAGAGCCTGAAATAACTCTACAGAGCGCGGGCGAGGCCAATAGAGTGCGCTCTATCATTCAATCGAGCGACGCCAACTGGTACGTGGATATAGCCAGAGAAGGATACGAGCGGCGACCTTTCGACAACGCGGAGCAACACCACTGGGCTTTCTTCCCGTTGTATCCGATAGTGCTCAGCATAGTTGCCAGATTGACGGGTGAATTCCCGCTCACGGGCGCAGTGCTTTCCAGCCTCTTCTTCTTCTTTGCGCTCGTAATATTTCATAAGCTATGCCTCGCGTTCGGTCTGGAAGCGCCAGCCGCAGGTCGTGCGCTCTTTTATATATCGGCATTCCCTACAAGCTACTTCTTCTCGCTGCCCGTCACGGAATCGCTCTTTCTTCTTCTGACGGCGGGCAGCTTTCTCGCAGCGAAGCGCGAGCGATGGTGGGTGGCCGCAGCTTTGGGCGCGCTCGCTTCCGCAACCAGATTGAACGGAGTAGTTCTGCTGCCCGCGCTGGCCTTACTTTACTGGCGCAGCGGGCGGCGCATTCGATTTAACTTCTTAAGTCTTCTTCTCATTCCGGCGGGTCTTCTCGTTTTCATGCTTCATCTTCGCAGTCTGACGGGAAACGCGCTGGCTTTCGTAGAGGCGCAAGCGGCGTGGGGGCGCGCGACTGGCCTCTTCTTCTATCCGCTTTACGAATACGTGAGAAACTATTATCTGGTGGCAAGCCCGTGGAACTTTCGTCTGCTGAATTTCGCGGCTGCTATCTTGGCTTTAGTCTGCGGCGCGGTGTTATTAAAGAGGAGAGAGTGGGCGCTGGCCGCTTACTGTCTCGTTCAAGTGATAATCCCGCTTTCGTCAACGACGCTGATGGGCATGTCGCGCTACGTGATGATAACCTTTCCGGTCTTCATGGTGCTGGCATATGCGGGCAATCGTGAGCGTGTGGATCAAACTATCAGAGCAATCTTCATAGCTCTTTTCACGCTGCTGGCGGTGCTCTACGCGGCACACTTCAGCATCGCTATGGTATGAATCATAAATCTTGAAAGTAGACGCTAAAAAAACTGTGACGGCGCTGTGGCGCTTGATGCGGCCACGCCAGTGGGTGAAGAACGGCTTCGTGTTGATGGGCGTGCTCTTTGCAAATGCGTGGCGCGACCCCTTTATGCTCAAACGCGCCCTTCTGGTATTCGCTGCGTTCTCGCTCGTTGCTAGCGGCGTCTACATCGTCAACGATTTTCTGGACAGGAAAAGCGACCTCAATCACCCGCGCAAGCGCTTTCGCCCCCTGGCATCTAAAGCTATCTCGGTGAGCGCCGCATTTTCGTTCATGATAATTCTGTGGCTGGTAGGCTTCCTGCTGGGAATACTGGTCTCCAATACCGTCTTCCTCATCCTGCTGATTTACGTTGCGATTAATCTGGCCTACTCGATGGGGCTGAAGCACGTCGTTCTGCTGGACGTGTTCATAATCGCGGGCGGCTTCATGCTGCGCATACTGGCAGGAACGAGCGGGATAGGAATTGCGCCATCGCAGTGGCTGATGCTCTGTGGGCTGATGACTGCACTATTTTTGGGCTTCGCCAAACGGCGCGCAGAGCTTTACGCGCTGTCGGGCGAGACGACGAATCATCGCCGTGTGCTTGAGCATTACTCGCCCGTGCTATTAGACAAGATGATAGTTGTGACGGCGACCTGCGTGATTCTCTGCTACAGCCTTTACACCATGAGTCCCGTCACTATTCAGACGCATCACACAGAGTCGCTCGTCTACACAGTGCCTTTCGTGCTCTACGGAATCTTTCGTTACCTCTACACGCTGCACATTCAGCAGACAGGCACAGACCCCGCACAGGAGCTTTTCCGCGACCCGCATATCCTGGTCTCAATCGTCGGCTGGCTGCTGCTCACTCTCTGGCTAATCTCAACACGGTAACAACGAGAGCAAGTTAGAACATAACGCAAAAAGGTTTGAAATTTACTCTTAGAGCGGATTTCAGTTGAGTGTATGGAACGCTGCGTTCACCACCGAAGGCACCGAAGTACACGGAGATTACACAGAGAAGATAAAAGTATTTGAGATTTCAGATTTCAGATTTGAAATCCTCTGTGCTTCCTCCGTGTGCTCTGTGTCTTCGGTGGTGAATCTTACTTCCCATACGCTCAACTGTAATTCGCTCTAGTTGATTCGCCCGAAGCCGCGCCAACTGTTCTTGTTGTGCCAGTTGATCTGAACATCGCTTGCGTTTATCTCGCGCCACCACTCTTCAAACTCTGCGCGCGAAATGTAGAATGCTGTAGGCGCAATCAGATGGTCGAAGACGATTGAATGCTGCTCGCGCCAGCCGAAGACCGAGATAGCGCTCAGGTAATCGTTGTAGAAGAGATGACTGGCGAGGCGCGCGCCGCTCGCGCTGCGATTCAAGGGGCCATAGACCAGTTTTGTCGCAGCGTACATCACGGCGGTCGGAAGCCGGGAGAGATGCAGCAGAGCGCGCGGGTTGATGCGTGAGGTCAGCCGCTCGCGCAGAGGGTTAATCCATCGTGTTATCCACTGGTTGTTCTCCGCGCCGTAAATCCAGGCCGAAAGGTGGCCGCCCGGTTTGACTTTTTGCGAGAGCGAGATGAACCCTGCGCGCGGGTCTGGCAGGTGATGCAGCACGCCGACCGAAAAAGCGTAGTCGAAGATTCTGGTGAAAGGAAGTTTGTAGATGTCGGCCTGAATGATGTGCGCGTTCTCCATGTGGCGAGTTGCGGCGAAGGCAGTTTCGACAGCCTCGCTCAGATCAATGCCTATGACATCACGCGCTCCCCATTGCGCCGCCAGTTGCGTGTGACGCCCTTTACCGCAGCCGCCTTCAAGCACCACCTTGTCTTTAAAGAACTCAGGCTTGACCGGAGCTATCCAGCCTAAGAACTGGTCTGCGTATAGCTCGTCCTCATGCGTAAAATGACGCCACTCCCAGCCGAAGCTTGCCGCTGTCGCGGCCTTGTCCTCTTCGACTTGATCAAGACGGGCGAAGCGTGGAATGCCTCGCTCGATTGCAAAGGAGTGCGCGCCCGTCTCGCACCGCATCTCGCCCTCTAAAATTTCGTTGCCGTCGCTTCTGGTTACATTCGATAGTTTGATTGCGTCGCCGCACGACGGGCAGGTTAAATACTGTAATAGTCTTTGCTTCATCCTTTTCCAATCTACCTTTAACGATTCACTATCTTAACGAAATCTAATTTATCTCTTCATGCATTGCCTTGCCAAATCTGACGCGCGCGGGTTATTTATCAAGATTATGAATAGAGAGAGGTGGCGCGAATTCTGGCGAGCGCATCGCGCAGACACGTATGCAATATCGCTCCTCGCGCTCTATTTCATAATTTTCTTCGGGCCTATGATCCTGCGCGGCAGGTTCTTTCTCTTCTTCGATTCCTACATAGAGCTATACCCGGAGCGTATGACGGCGTGGAGCATGATTCGACAGGGAACGCTTCCGCTCTGGACGCCGTTGCTCTTGTCCGGTTATCCGCTCCTCTCTATGGCTCAAATCGGTCTGGCTTACCCGCTAACGTGGGGTTATCTGTTCTTGCCCGGACACTGGGCCGAAGAGATTTTTGTTCTTGCTCCATACCTGCTCTGCCCCATATTCACATACGCTTTCGCTCGCCAACTGAAGCGAAGCCGTTTGGCCTCTCTTCTGGCGGCGCTCGCATACGGCTACGGCGGGTTGATGATTATAGGCTACACGCACAACGGGCTGCTGCCGAACTCTACTATGTGGACGCCGCTGGTGCTGCTTGTGATAGATCGTTCACAAACGGAGAGCTTCACGCGCTCATGGCTCTGGGCTACAGTCGCATATTCCATGTCAGTCTTTACGGGCATAGGCCAGGGCTTCTTATTCGTAGGGCTGATGGCGTCTGCTTACGCTCTCTTCCTCGTTCTCTTCCAGCCTGTTCCAAACGGGGAAACGATTCAGGTCAGGAAAGGATGGCTCACATTGATCCGTTGGAGGCCCGTTTTGGTTACGGTCGCGGCGATTGTGACCTCTGCGAGTCTGAATGCTTTTGAAATACTCGAGACCTTCCGAGCGCAGCGAAGAAGTATTCGCAGCAGCCTTAGTTTTGAAATCTTCGCTCAACATTCGTTCACGCCTCTGACCTTCTTAAAGTCGGTTTTAGCTCCAATCTATATCACCAACACCGATCTGGCTACAGGCTATGTGCCGCTCGTCGCGCTTCTTCTGGCGATCTGCGCCGTAGTCGCAACCGTCCGAAACAAACAGCGCGACACGCGCGTCTTCTTCTGGCTGGCCGTAGCCCTGACGGGAGGGGTCTTGATGCTGGGCGTCAACACTCCCGTCTATCCCATGCTCTACTATGTGCCCGTCATCAACAAGTTTCGCGGAGCGGCACGGCACGGTTACGAATGGACGTTCGCCGTAGCCATTCTCTCGGCCTACGGTTGGGATGCAGTCGTAGCAAAATTTTCGGGCGCACGTGACAGGCTAAAGCAAACGACAGGGCGCGAGATTCTGCTGGCAGTAGCTCCGTTAGCCTTGAGCCTGTTAATCGGCCTCGTCTGGTGGCGTGTCACTGGGCCTATAAAGGGCACTAACCTCGATATAGACCTGGCTATAAGCATTGCCCTCTCCATCTATCTACGATGGAAGCTTCTTTTCACTCTTCCTCTTCTGTTCGCTCTCTGGCGAGTATTGAAATGGCCGCAAACACGAATGGGTCTGAGCCTGGCAGCAGTCCTGATAGCTTTAAGCTGTTTTTCCGATCCTTTCATAATGGTTTCCAGATGGTGGTGGCCGCAGACCAAAACGGCAAGTCGAATAACGACGCCCACGTTGCCGACGCGCATGCTCCAGCAATTTCCTCCAGAACAGAACCGCATCTACACGCGCGTTCACCTGGATGCGGAGGAATATAACCCGCAGCCACTATTCGATTCGCAGAACCTGACTATGCTTTACGGTCTTCAGAACGTGGCGGGCTACGAGCCGCTGATGCTTGAGCGCTACAGTCGCGCGCTCGGCAACGCATGGCTCGACGGAGTAGGGACGCGAGGCGAATTCAATCCGGACCCTACACTTTTTCAATCAAGCTCGCACGTGCTAGACCTGCTCAACACGACCTACACGCTTACCTACTCGAATCCGTTGGAAGTTCCAGACCACAGGATTGAAAGGGAGGGAATCAAGTTCGCGCGCTATTACGACAGCTTTACGTTAGAGCACGGGGAATCTTCCAATCTGATGGCTACATTTCCCGCAAGCGGCGACACGCTTGCGATTGTCTCCACGCTATCTTACGGAGCCAGCGCCGGGCAGGGGCTAACGGTTGGCCGCGTGCGAATCATCATGACGGACGGCGAAGTTATAGAGCGAGAGATTCGCGCAGGACTGGACACAGCGGAATGGGCGCACGAACGGCCCGATGTTCTACCGATTGTTCGACACCAGTTGGCTACGATTTTCGATCAGCCCGGCAAGTCCAACGAACCCTTTCCATCTTATCGCTACTGGATACGCATCCCTCTGGGCAAGCGTGTTGATGTCGAGCGAGTGGAGATCAGCAATGTCGCACCCGGCAATATGGCGCTCGTTATCTGGAACACGATTCTTTACGATTCCGCCAATTCGCATTCACAGATTCTTCAGCTTTCGGTTTTCGATAAGAACAAGTGGCGACCTATTTATAATGAGAACAATGTTCTCATCCTGCATAACGAGCGTGCGATGCCGCGCGCGTGGCTGGTGGGGGAAGCCGTAGCGGTTGACGAAGAAGAAGCCCTCGCGCGCATTCGCGGCGAAAGCCAGCAATCATTCGACCCCGCGCAGACCGCGCTGCTCGAAGTCGCGCCCGAAAATCTTCCAGCCTTGCCTGGCGGGACAATCTCGCCTGACGCTTCTGCGAAGATAGTCTCGTATGAGCCGAACCGTCTGGCGATTGAGACAAGCGCCGGGACGGCTTCCGTTTTAGTCTTGAGCGAAATCAACTATCCGGGTTGGGAGGCGACGGTTGACGGGCAAAAAGCTCAGATTTACTCGACCAATTACTTGCTGCGCGGAGTCGTCCTTCCGAAAGGCTCGCATCGCGTAGAGATGCGCTACACCGCTCCGGCTGCTCGCAACGGAGCGATAATCTCCACCATGACATTATTGCTCATGTGCGGCCTTGCGTTTTACGTTCGGCGCGAATCTGCGAGGAGCAGATTCAAGTAGTAAGCGAAGAATATGAATCAAGGATAGAAAAGAGGTTAGCTGTATTGGTATTTCTTTGCGCTCCTTTGCGTCTTACTTCTTAGCGTGCCTTTGCGGTTAAACTCTAATTCTAACCGCAAAGAGCGCAAAGGGATTCGCAAAGGACGCTAACGAGGGTTCTACTTCTGACTCACATGAAGAGTAAGTTAGAAGATTAACTCTATATTGCAGATTGCGACCGAAAGCTCGCGGTCGTCGTTGCTGTCATCGTCGTTAAGGCTGGGCTGCCATGTCCGGTCGGCTCTTATTTCAAGCTCGTAATCTGCGACAGCGCTGTCTGCGCTCTCAGCAGGAACATCAAGCCAAAGCTCTTGCCATCCAGCTCGCACGATTGAGAGCCAAAGAACGCGCTCGCCGTTTAGAAAAATTTCGAGGCCGAGCGGGCGCTCGTACAGGTCAGGCATGTGCGTTGTTAAATCGAAACTGAGCCGCCTGACTTTCGCAGACCTGAATCGCACGCGCGCTCGCTCGCTCATCCAGCGCGCGACGGGAGGAAAGTTCGCCGCCTCGTGCCAGCCGGAATCAAAAGCGGCGTGCGTAGAGCGATCAAGACAGACGGATTGATGCCCGCTTGCAATGATTGCAGAAGGGAAGAGATTCGCGCGATCCATCTGCTCGTTGTAGAAGCTGCCGAGCGGCTGTGCCGACGCTTTGACGAACGTGTAGCCGCTCTGCGGCATTCGTATTCCCTGCTCGGAAATCTTACCGAACACGTAGCCCATAGCCATGTTGAATGCTCGCCGCTCTTTGAAGGAGAGGGAGCGCAGGTAATCAAGAAAGTCCGGGTCGCAGACCTGCATCCCGTATTCGTCTGTGAGCTTGGTCATCACATCGCTCGGCAGGCAGACGCCGAAGCGCGGCTCTGTACGCACGTGCCCGAAAAACTTTTGGAAGCGCGCGGCTATAGAAGCTTCGTCTTCCATCCCCACGTGGCCGTCAACCTGAACAAAGCGACGCAGTTCATCCTCCGACATCTCGTGGTAATCCTTCTGCCAGTCGCGGTTCATGCTCTCTATGCCGTGCAGCGTCACTCCATTGGGGCGCAGCACGCGCCTAACCTCCGCCAGCACAGCATCCTTCTCTGCAAACTCCACGTGACCCATCACGTCAAGGCTAACGACGTAATCGAAACTATTATCGGGAAAGGGAAGCGCCGTGAGACGCGCAACGTAGGCCGCGTCGTAGCCGTTCGCATGAGAACGGCTCGCGCACGCATCGGAGATGTCAACGCCAATGAGCGTCACGCTCTTTCTTTTCAGCAGCGCGAGCACGCCACCGCCGCAGCCCAAATCCAGCACGCGGGAATTGCGGCGCACGTTGTCGTAAACCCAGAGGGTGCGCGCCCAGCGAATGTCGAAGCGGTTGAGCGCATCGAAGTAGCGCGCATCAAGAAGCTCGTCCGATACGAACCGCGTGCGATAAAAGTGCGCGAGGTCGCTTATACCTGCGCGCTCGTAAAGATTCTCTTTCTCTCGCTCGGACGACAAACTTTCTCCTCTTCCTTTCGATTCATTATCGCGCATCAATCTCTATCCACTCTACGTTGATGCCGAGCCGCCGCGTCTCGTTCGCAATCGCGCCGATTGACTTTGGCGATACAACGTCGGGCATCTCGAAGCTAATCACATTCTTTTCGGAGAGCGCGCCGCGTGGCAAATCTATAGAAAACTCCTGCATCTCCTGGTTGCTCAACTGCCATGTCGCCACAGTCTTTCCGTTGAGCGAAACCTGAACGTGCTGCACGTCCAGTTTTCCCGGCGAGGTGAAAGGCAGCAGCTTGATACGCAACACAGAGTCTCGAATCTCGTCAGCGCGCAGGCCGAAGACTATGAGAGCGTGCATGGACTCGCTCCAACGGCCAAAAGGTTCTCGCACGCTCCACCCGCTCAGCAGATAATGGTCTGCCTGCTCGTCCGAGAAAGTGATTCTAGTCCCCGGCTTATAGTAAGGAAAGTTTTCAGGCCACGTTGTTTGGTCTGCGCCTGATACGACAAGCGGGTACGTTCGCCAACCCTCTCTACTGATGGCTTCGTCTACGACCGCACTGGGGAAGAGATACATGACGGCTATTTTCAACTCGGGGTTGATTGGAATCTCTATTAACTTCGAGGTCTTCGGCATATCCTCGCCGGGCGCTTCCATTGGAAGAAGGAATCCGTTGAATGCCGATGGGATGTCGCCGAACGTGGGCATATTCAAATACCTGTACATTGGCTGCGCTGCGCCAAGCACAAGGTTCACACGCCTGTCCATCATGTATTGCACGGACGCCATACGCTGGTGGCCGGGTCTATCGCCTATGACTGAACCATTGCGCGCCACCCATCGGTCGTTCAATCCCAGCATGTCTATCGTCGTCAGGCGCGAGTAGAAGGGAATTGCGCCCGCCGCCGTCACTGCTATGCGAACGCTCCGGTCATAGTTCAGAGCTTTGCCCAGCACCTTGCCTGTATCCTCCCAGCACTCGCTGCCGCTCACGTGTCTTGCCAGTCCCTCGATTGGCTCGACGCCTCCCATGAGCGCGGGGGTCTCTGCATGATAGACGGAGCCTGCGATAACGAGCGAGACGCACGCCGCTCGTAGGATGGTGTTATTGATAAGCGAGAAGATGAGCCAGCCTATGATTACGAAGAGAAACGGCATAATGGGAACGATGAAACGAAACTCCATAAAATCGCCGCCGACCTTGACGACGTAGAGCAGCCAGAGAGCGGTCACGAGCAGGGAAAGCGAGAGGCCGTAGTTGACTCTTGAGAAAATTCTTCGCGCCGCTAGAACCGGTATCAGAAAGAGCGGGAAAAGCCAGTAGTAGAGAAAAAAATAGTAAAGGTAGTTAAGACCCTCTATGTAAGAGTTGAGCGAAGAGACTTTCGCGTAAAAAGTGTTCGGCAGAATATCGCCGTAGTAGTAGAGCTTCCACACGAGCCAGCCGCCGACGAGTGCAGCCGGCGGCGCGCAAAGACAGATGAGCTTCGCAGCCTTGCGCGTCATAGCAGTCTTCTCTTTAACGATGGGCAGCAAAGCGGCGGGAACACTTACGGCGAAAAGGAGCGCGGAATCTAATCTGGTGAGCAGCGCAAGGCTTAGCAGCAAGGAGATAATCAGGAGTCTGCTGTTCGTCCATCGCCCGGACTCTTGAGCGCTCACGAGCGCATAGAGGGTCGTAATAAAGATGCACGCCTGAAGCTGCGTCTCCATGCCGCTCGTGGCGTAGCGGCAGAAAGTGTAGTTCGTGCCGAGCATGATGATTGTAACGAGCGCGGCGGTTCTGGAAGTTAGAACAATTAGGGCGAATCTGTACGTGAAATAGAGTGACGCGGCAAATGAGAGCAGGCCGAGCATCATCGAAAATCTCACCACGTCAAGTCCCAGAAAGAGCGGCACGGCCATCAGCACTGTCCACAGAAAATTTGTGTAGCCTTCGATGCGCTCGCCCTCGTTCCACACCAGCCCCCACCCGCGCGCCATGTTGTCAGCATAGCGAAACGAGATGAAAGCATCATCCAGCACGAAGCGCTGCCACCACGCGAGCGCCAGTAGACAGGCTATTGTCGCGAGCAGAATGAATTTGAAGTTTTGTCTGTAAAATTGAGCCGGGCGGCTGAAGACCATGCTCTTAGGCTTTCTCTTCCTGATTTCTACTCTGCGGAGGTGCTGCGACCGGCAATCTCATCCAGCCGAGTTTGCAGAGCGTGCGCTTCGCGTTCTGCGGTCATTGCCGTCTCGCGTATCTCAAGCGCCAGCTGTTTCAGGTGAACACGCTGCTCGTCCGTGATCTGTTCGAGCAACAGTCGCTGCTCGTCGCGCAGTTGAGAAAAACGCTCGTCCAGATTACGGCGCAGACTTGCGATTTCGGCCTCTAATCCTTCAATCTTCGCAGAAGATGTTTCAAGTGATGCGATTCTGGATTCGAGCGAAGCAAGGCCAGCGCTGTTCGTTGCTCTCTCTTTAACGACAGTTTCCCCGCTCATTTGATTCTGTGCGATTGATGAGAGCGCGCCTGCAATCTCCTGTAGAGCTTTCGTGACCGCACGGTTGAAGTTGACCTGCTCCCACGCATACCAGCGCGTTGCGCGTCCTGCCTGCCCTTTGACCCAAATCTCAAGGCGCGAGAGCCAGCCCGTTCGATCACTCATGACCGGCGGAAGACGGTCTTGCGCCCGCGCGAGCGTCTCAAGATGCGCCGAAAGGCGTTTGAGCAGAGCAATCAAATCACGATCAATCTGCACGCCTGCGCGCCCGTTGCCCGCGCTTCCAGCCTCGTTCAGTTTCGACGGCGCTTGAGATCGCACGCGCTCGCGTATCTCCCCTAAAATTTCTGCGACTTCACGGTCGGCCACTGCTCAGACTCACCTCCACATCCTTATCGCTCTTTCTTTTCCTGATGACCTGACCCAAACGTTTACCTGCTACGGTTGCGTTCAAGTTGGCTATGCCTTCGACGGGCACAGGCGCAATGACGCGAAAGAAGATAACGCCGTCAATCCAGTCGTAGCTTATTCCGCCCTCACTGTGCGCAGCGAACGAAACGTTGTAGAGGTCTGCCGCAAGCCAGCAATCAAAGCTGAAAGTCACTTCCATGACTTCACCGCCCGCAACTTTTCCGAATCTGACGCCCTTCTGCTCTGTATTGGCTCCGTATGCATGTATGCCGTGGCGGTTGCGTATGAGAAAACCGAAGACAACATCCTGAACATCACGTTGAAAGAGCACACGCATACGCACGATGAGAGGCGCGCCGCTCTCAACCAGATCAACGTTCTGTCGCTCGGCATCCAGAAGCTCTGCGCTCAGAATCTCTGCGCTGCGGTCGCCGTGCCTGAAGTTGTAGCGAAGGGCAGGACTGCGCTCGCCCAGACTCTCATCAGATTCGGCAGAAGCTTTTCCGCTCTCATCTTCTACAGACTGCTCGGCCTCGTAAGCCTCTTCGCGCTCCATTATCAATTTCTGGTAGCGATTCAGCACGTCAATAGGTTTGCCGTCCGACTCCATACATCCGCCGTTCAGAAGAATCGCGCGCGAGCAGAGCGCTTTGACAGCCGAAGGGTCATGCGAGACGAACAGAATCGTCGCGCCCGCGTCCTGCATCTCGCGTATGCGGCGCAGGCAGCGATGCTGAAAAACAGCGTCTCCGACCGATAGCGCTTCGTCAATGATTAAGAGTTGCGGGCTTGTACTCACGGCGGTTGCGAAAGCGAGGCGCACGTACATGCCGCTAGAATAAGTCTTCACGGGCTGGTGTATGAACGAGCCGATTTCGGCGAACCGCTCAATCTCAGGCAGAAGCTTTTCAGTTTCAGTGCGAGAAAAGCCCATCAACGCCGCGTTCATGAAAACGTTTTCGATTCCCGTGAACTCCAGATTGAAGCCAGCGCCCAACTCCAGTAGCGCAGCAATCCTTCCTTCGTGCCAGACATTGCCGTGCGTAGGCTCAAGCGTGCCAGTGATGATTTGCAAGAGCGTTGACTTGCCGCTCCCGTTCGGGCCGACTATCCCGGTCGTCGTTCCGGCTTCCACCTCGAAATTGATTTCGCGCAGCGCCCAGAACTCCCTGTGACACTTCCAGCGCCCGCGCGTCAATGTCTCTTTCAAACGATCACCGGGATGGTCGTAGATTCTGTACTGCTTGGAAACATTTTCGACGCGCAGCGCTACATTCATAAGTCTGAAGTCTAGGGAGTCTGGAGTCTGGAGTCAAAGGCTTTTCGCTTTAGGACTCTAGACTCCAGACTCCAGACTCTTTAGACTATCTGCCCATGATCTCTGCCCAAACGGCAAGGCGCGCGGTGTGGCGGCCTCTCTTCGAGTTGCCCCGACGATTCGACCTCGTTCTCTCTTTGACGAAGCGCGAGCTGGCCGCAAGATACAAGGGAAGCGTGCTGGGGATAATGTGGGCGCTCGTCACTCCTGTGGTGATGATCGCCATCTTCACTTTCATCTTCGCGGGAATTTTTCGCGCGCGGTTCGGCGCAAACGGGTCTGCGTGGGATTACGCGCTCTATCTATTCTGCGGGTTGTTGCCGTGGACTGCGTTTCAGGAATCATTGCAGCAATCGTCAAACACCGTAGTCGCGCACGCTAATCTTGTGAAGCGCGTCGTTTTTCCATTGGAGACTCTGCCTGTCGCTCAAGTGCTCTCGTCAATCGTTAACCAGATGTTCGGCACGCTCGCCCTACTTATCGCCGCGCTCATCATTCAGCATCAACTTCATACGACAATCCTCTGGCTGCCGGTTCTACTGATTCCTCAACTCCTACTTATGCTGGGCGGGGCATGGCTCATAGCATCGCTGGGAGTTTTCCTGCGCGACATAGTGCAGGGCATCACGCTCGTGCTGATGGCGTGGATGTACCTGACACCTATAATCTATCCTGAATCAATCGTGCCCGAACGATTCAAACCCTTCATCAACCTGAACCCTTTCACGCCGCTCGTTAGAAGCTACCGCCGCGTGTTTCTGGAAGGAGCGCAGCCCGATTGGAGCGGGCTTTTTTACTTCACCCTCTTCGCCCTGGCCCTCTTCTTCTTCGGCTACTGGTGGTTCGCAAGGACACGAAAGAACTTCGCGGACGTTATCTGAAGTAACCTGTGTGGGAAAGAATAAGTCAGGCAGCCACAGCCGCTCGGCTCGAAGAAACAGATTAAATGTTAAGAAGCCGTAGCGCCAAATCTCGTCTACAAATTTTTTGTTGACAGAAAACATTTCTCGCTCTACTATATCGGCGCTCGATATATCGGTTGCCGATAGTCCTAAGTTTGGCTGGTGTCCCGGTTGAAGATAGAGGATAAAAACCCGGAGAAGTTTCTGCCGCTGAGTCCGGCGACGTTTCACATACTGCTGGCGCTGGCAGACCGTGATCGTCACGGCTATCACATCATGCAGGAGGTCGAGCGCCACACAGACGGCAAGCTGCGTCTTGGGCCTGGAACGCTCTACGGCTCTATAAAGCGATTGCTTGCAGACCGTCTAATAGAAGAGTCCGGCGAGCGGCCAGACCCGGAATTGGACGACGAGCGTAGACGATACTATCGCCTGACAGAATTCGGCTACCGCGTGGCGGCGGCTGAGGCCGAGCGGCTTCAGCGTCTGGTCAAGACAGCGCGCCAGAAAAGCTTGATACCGAAAGCGCGAGTTTAGATGAAGATGATTTCAGGTTACAGAAGCGACGCGCCATTTTCCCGGAAAGTTTACGACCTGCTGCTGGCCTTTTACCCTGCGGAATTCAGGCGAGAGTACGGGGCGCAGATGGCTCAAGTGTTCCGCGACCGCTGGCGCGAGACGCGGCAGGCTGACGGCACAAATCCTTTGCGGCTGTGGGCGGATACGCTCGTTGACCTGATTCAAACTGCTCCGAAAGAGCATTTGGAAAACATCAGAAAGGGAGTCTCAATCATGCGAGCTTTGAAAACCATTGGTCTGGCCGTAATCATTTACGCTGTGGCCTTCATCGTCACAGGCATGTTTCTTGAGAAGATGAGTACGCAGTTGCCCTTCTTTCTGGGCGCATTCATTGACGCGCTTGTGGCCGTAGGCATTCTGTTCAATCTTATAGTTCTGGTGCTCTGGTCAACCAGATTGATGCCAGCCGCGCGTGCCGTTATAGCATCGGGCGTGGCGAGCGCGCTGCTGCTGGGCATAGGTCTGGCCGTTATCTCTTCAATCGTTCCGGCTGATGCGCGACCCGGTAGTGGCGCTGTCATCGCAATCATCTTGAGCCTGTGCGTCTGGTTCGCCGTCCACTGGATGTGGGCACAGAAGAAGAACCGAACAGAGGCCGTTGCGTAACGAATCGAATTCTCCCCCTTTACTTTCAATCTAAGCGACAACTCACGTGTGAGCGGGCAGAGTTTATCCGCTCATAAATAAATCGAGGTGAAAAGATGAGAAGGTTTCTGGCTTTGACCTTACAGGTCACGGCGCTGGCTATTTCTGTCCTCTTCGCAAGCCAACAAAGTTTAGTAGCTCAAACCAGAGCGACAGCAACTGCGAACCCTGAGCTTGCCGAGAGGTCTGCGAGAGTGGATCAAATGCTCGCGCCACTGGTGCAAGAGGGAGCGCCGGGCGTTGAGGTCATGGTGGTTCAAAACGGGCAGATAGTTAAGAGCAGCGGATACGGGCTGGCAAACGTTGAGACCAGAACTCCGGTTACAGCGCAGACCGTGTTCGAGATCGGCTCGGTGTCGAAGCCTTTCACGGCCATAGCTATTCTGATGCTCTCTGAACGCGGTCGTCTCTCGCTCGATGATCCGGTCACAAAATATCTTCAGGGGCTTCCTCCTTACGCGCAGAAGGTCACGATACGGCATCTGCTCAATCACACTTCCGGCCTCGTTGATGTCATCAACCCGCGCTGGTTCAGGAAGAATTACACGCCGACTTCCAGAGAAGTGCTGAAGATGTTGATGCAGGAGCAAAAGCCCAATGCCGCCCCCGGCGAAGCATTCGAGTACAACAACACCGGATACACGCTGCTCGCGCTCATCGTAGAAAAAGTCACGGGTGAGCGCTTCTCAAAATTTATGCAGGAGAATGTCTTCAAGCCGCTCGGCATGACCCATACGCTCATCTTCGACGAGACGAAGCCGAAAGTCTTGAACCTTGCCACGAGTTATATCTCTGAGGGCGGCCCGTTTCAGCCCGCAGAGAATCTTTCGGACATCTACATCTACGGCGCTAAAGGCGTCTGGTCAACTGCGGAAGACATGGCGAAGTGGGCCGAGGCGCTAATGGGTGGAAAGCTCGTCAAGGCCGACACGCTCAAACAGGCTTTCATGCCTACACGACTTAACAACGGGACTATCTCGCAGTACGGTTATGGCTGGTATGTGAACAGCGATGAAGGGCTGAATGTGGTCGAGCACGCGGGCGGCTATCTGGGTTATCGCGCGACCATCAGACTTTATCCTACGGAACGCACAATCGTCATACTTCTCTCGAACAATTCAACGATAAACGCTACTCCGCTGGCGCGCCAGATCGCTAAGATTTACCTGGGCGAGCGTATGGTGCAGCCAACTGGCGCTCGGGTTGACCCGGCCATCTTGCAGAGCTATGTCGGTAAATATGAAGGCGACGCGAGCGTGATGCCGAATCTGATTATCGAGATTACTCTGGAAAACGGTGAACTCTTTATCACTTCTCCCATCAAACCGAAGACGAAGCTCATCGCTCAATCCGCCACAGAGTTTCAGATAGCTGAGACCGCTTCGAGCGTCACGTTCAATCAAGATGGACAGGGAAATGTCACCGGGTTGCTATTAAAGACAAGACGTGTGAATGTCAACGCGCGAAGACTTCCGAGCCAGTGACGAGGGCAGCAGTTCTATAGCCGTTTGCAATTGGGTGTGGCTTAGGTCAGTACCGCTTGCGTAAGGGGTCACATGCAATTGCAAATCGCTATAAAATCTATTCAATGTTGAGTGAGTTGAGAAATAAAGTTCACCACCTGAAGATACAGAAAACACTGAGGAAGAGCCGGAGAAGATAAAGTTATTTCAGATTTGAGATTTCAGATTTGAAATCCTCTGCGCGCCCTCTGTGTCTTCAGGTGATGAAGTACCTTTCTTATTTCGTTACAATAGTTCTATCAGAATTTGAGAGAACTACGACTGTGCCTGCCAGCCACCAGAAAACGAGCGCGACTATGCCTGCGCCGAAGTTGTAGTTGACGAGCGAGCTTGCGAAGAATCCTGCGAGCGCGCCTGTCGCTCCGAGCAGAAGGCCAGCGCGGTTCGCATCTACAGAGTTTCGCGCCTCTCTTTCTGCCTTCGTCGCTACTGACCAGAACATCCAGATTATCCAGAGCCATAGAGCGAGCGCGGGCAATCCGCGGTCGAAGGCTAGTTGGAGCGGCGTCGAGTGCAGGTGAATCATCAGCGTGCCGGGAAATCCCCACTCAGTCCAGTGCTGCTTCACTGCGTCCATGCCGTGACCGAAGAAGGGGTGAAGCCGTATGCGCGAGAGTCCTGCGCGTGCGACCTGCCAGCGAAGCGACGAGCTTGGGTCTTGCAAGCGTAGCGCGCCAGCGTTGCGAGTTCGCCAGACGACGAGCGCGCCCGACGACATAATAAGAATGATTGCCGCCACGATGATTAACTTCGCGCGCTTCAAATTGGCGCGAAACGCAACGACGCTTGCGCCGATTGCCAGAGCGACCAGCACGGTTCGCATCGCTGTCAGGGCGATTCCGGAAGAGAGCAGGACGAAAGCTGCGAGCGCAAAGCGTGCGCGCCATCTGCTCGCCCCCTTTTGAAGATTGCAAAGAGCAAGGCCGAGAGCGCACTGCGCCAGCATCTGAAGTATTTCCGCGAAATATTCGTAGTGGCGCGTCCACCCTGAAGCGCGGAAGCGATGCGCGCGACCTCCGCCCGTGATGCCCGAAGGTGAAGCCTGCGTCTTCATAGCGTCGGTGACTGTGAAGCCGGGAAACTCCGCGTTCTCGCCCTGCGAAAATGCGCTCACTGAAAGCTGAGTCCCTGCGGGCTGCTTCCTTATCGCTTCGTCAATCTCTTCTACGGAAGAGATTCTGTGACCAGCAACGCGCCATACGGCGTCGCCTTCTACAAGCGGAAGCGAGCGAAGCGGGCTATCATCGCTCATGCGCGCAATGAGCACTCCGCGCCCCAGCATCAAATCAACTGCGCTCCAGACAGAGCCGACTGCGCCCGAAGCTATCATCACAACGGCGACCATGATTGCGGTGCGGCGCGTTAACACTCCTTGCGTCAGATAAAAAAGGAGGAGCACGCAGACTGATTGCAGTTTCGGCAGGCTTATGCGCGGCTCTTCTGAGAGAAAAGCGGAGAGAATCGTCCAGAAGAAGAAGAGAAGTATGGGCAGGTCGAAAGGTGTCCGGCGAAACCCTGTTCGCCCCGTCAGCAGAGTGCGCGTGAGCCAGCCAGCGCCCACGATTGCGAGCGATAATTCCGCGCCCGCAATCGAGTGAGGCGCGAAGGCTGCGAAGAGCAGGAAGCCCGCGAAACCCAATCGCTCGGCCAACAATGTGAGCGTCTGCTTCGCTGTATTTGAAGCCCTGAATGAAGGCTCGGCTGGCAATCCTCAAATCTCTCTTTCAGTGGCGTATAAGCCCCTGTGAACAAAGCCGTTGACACCCTTGTTTGAGCGTGTTAGCGTACTAAACTGACGCCCTAGCCCCTCGCGGGCGTTTCAGTGACCATCTTTGCCGGTGTGTTTCTTACGAGGCACTAGCTTCGCGCCACCCACCGCGAGAAGTTTCCCCAAAACCTTTTTTGATTCTATAATAGACGACACTTTAATGGCTTTCGATAAGGCAAAGGTTCTACGTGCGGCTGAGAAGTACCTTGCTCAAGGCAAGATTCCTGCGGCCATCAAAGAGTACCGCGACCTGGTTCAGCACGATCCTGCTGATCTTAACACGCTCAACATTCTAGGCGACCTTTACGGTC
>Ga0193747_1000105_pt1 | contig 41811 bp, 41 predicted proteins | sample L1m2metaG_FD_143048 | JGI IMG/M metagenome (GOLD analysis project Ga0193747, IMG submission 143048) | Soil microbial communities from a riparian zone of the East river system, Colorado, United States - L1m2 | ecosystem: Environmental > Terrestrial > Soil > Riparian zone | place: USA: East River... | reverse complement strand
CCGCCCGGAGCCGTTCAGCGTCGCCTGGATGTCGACGAGCTTGCCCGGAACCTTGAGCTTGCGCGCCAGGGTGGACGCGGTGAAGCGGTACGGACCCCAGTCGTGGTGCGGCGAGATCGTGTCGTACGGATCGGCCACCGAGACGAGGTACGGGACGGGCCTGGAAGTCGGCCAGACGTCCTGGATCGCCGCGGTGCGGCCTCCCGAGCTGGAGTAGAAGTACGTCGTCGCGACCTTGCCCTGGTAGAGCACGACCTGCCCGGCGGTCGCGTCGACCGCCGCGCTCGCCTCGGGCTGCTCGCCGTCGACGCCCCGATAGACCTGGCTGCGCGTGTCGGAATACAGGTCGAACGAAGCGCCGGTCTTGCGCACCGCGAGCGCGTACGAGCGCGCGACGATCGCCTGGCACTTCAGCGCCTCGGCGGCCCAGGTGTGCGGCATCTCCGAGGGCACGACGCCGTACAGATACGCCTCGAGGCCGACCGTGTTGACGACCTGGAGCTTCCCGCCGACAACGGAGACCTGCAGGGAGCCCCGGTAGCGCCTGTCGAGCTTCAAGGGCTGGCCCCCGGGGGAGAAGACCAGCGGACCTGGCAAGGCTTTTGGAGGCTTGGCCGGGTCGACCTTGACCTTCAGCGCGGCCGTCAGCGTCACGGCGCCGGGATCGAGCGGATAGCTCGTCCCCGAAGCGTCCTTGACGGTGAACGCCACACCCGACGAAAGGCTCACGGTCTTGGCGCCCGCCTGCAGGAGCACGCGCACGCGCGCCAGCGGAGCCGGTCCGAGCGTGGTCGTGGGGTAGTAGTGGGCGAGGATCTTGGGCGCGAGCCAGCCATGCTGCGCGTAGCCGTAGGCGCCCCATTGCGGCATGCCGACTCCGTGCCCCCAGCCGTGGCCGGTGATGACGAAGGTGGCGGACGAGAGCGGCGGCGCCGTCTGCCCGCGCGAAGCGGCGCCGCCGCCGGCGACGCTGAGTGCGGCAAGGACAAGGAGAGCGATCGTTCGGCGCATGTGCAAGACCCCGCGTCCCTGCAGGAGCGGGACCCGACGAGGCTAGCGGACCCGCACGGGTGCAGCGGTTTTTCGTCCGCGGAAACGGGTTCGGCGGGTTTCCGTTGACCCCTTCCGAGGCAAGACGCTCACGGGCGCACGATGCCAACCGAAACCGACATCCTGCCGCCCCGCTATCGCGGACCACAGCGAGTGGGCCGCGGCGGCATGGGCGAGATCTACCGGGCGACCGACGCCACGCTCGGGCGTGCCGTCGCCGTCAAGGTGCTCGCCGAGCGCTACGCTGAGGACGAGGCGGTGCGGGAGCGCTTCACGCGCGAAGCACTGGCCGCGGCCCGGCTCTCCGGCGAGCCGAACATCGTTACGATCTTCGACGTCGGCGACTGGCACGACCGGCCCTTCATCGTCATGGAGTACCTGGGCGGCGGCTCCCTGGAGGAGAAGCTCCGCGGCGGCGCACAGTCCGCACAGCAGGCGTTGGAATGGCTCGAAGATGCGGGACGGGCACTCGACGCGGCCCACGGCCACGGCGTCGTCCACCGCGACGTCAAGCCTGCGAACCTGCTCCTCGACCGGGACGACAACGTCTACGTCGCCGACTTCGGAATCGCGAGCGCGGCGGGTCTCGACTCGATGACGATGACCGGGACGGTGATGGGGACGGCGGGCTACCTGTCCCCCGAGCAGGCGCAGGGCGAGCGCGCAACCGCGGCCAGCGACCGGTACGCGCTCGGCGTCGTGGCGTTCGAGCTCCTGACCGGGACGCGGCCGTTCGAGGCCGAGTCGATGACCGCCGAGGCGGCCGCACACGTCCACGCGGACGTCCCTTCGGTGTCCGAGCGTCTGTCGAGCCTCCCCCGCGAGCTCGATCCGGTCTTCGAGCGCGCGCTCGCCAAGAAGCCGGCGGCGCGCTACCCGACGTGCGCCGAGTTCGTGGCCGACCTGCGCCAAGCCCTGCACGAAGCCGCCGGGATGACGCGGCGGCTCGATCCGGTGCCGACAGCACCGCCGGCGTACGCGGCGCCGGCCCGTGAACGTGGCTTTCCCGTCATCCCGGTTCTGCTCGCTCTCGCGCTGATCGCGGCGGGAATCCTCGCTGCCGTGCTGCTCACACGCGGAGGCGACACGAAGCCGGTCGCCCAGACGTTCGTCCGCACGATCGTCAAGACGGCGCCCGGCCGCACGATCACCCAGAAGACAACCGTGACCCAGCCCGGGCCGCCCCTGACGACGGCTCCGCTGACTTCGAGCGCGAGCGCGGGAACGAATCTCACTCAAGGAAAGCAGGACAGCGACGCCGCGTTCAACCTGATCCGCACCGGTGATTACGCGGGAGCGCTCCCGCTTGCTCAGAAAGCGCTCGCGGAGCTACGCGGCACCGGAGACATCTACGAGGGGTACGCGAACTACAACGTCGGCACGTCGCTCATCCACCTCGGACGCTGCTCCGAGGGGCTGCCGTACCTCGACGCCTCCGAGCGGATCCAGGGCCCCCGCAAGGAGATCAAGAACGACCGCAAGCTCTGCCGGAAAGGCGGCTAGCGCCAGGCGGTTTCCGACACGGGCGCGCGCTGCTTGAGCGGCTCCCACCAGGCCCGGTTCTCCGCGTACCACTCGACCGTCGCGCGCAGCCCCTCGTCGAAGTCGACCGCGGGCTTCCAGCCGAGCTCCGTGCGCAGCTTCGACGAGTCGAGGAGGTAGCGGCGGTCGTGCCCCGGACGGTCGGGGACGGTCGTCTTCAGGCTCTGCGGCTTGCCGAGCGCGTCCAGCACGCGGTCGGCGATCTCCTCCACGGTGGCCTCCACGCCCGATCCGACGAGGTACGTCTCACCTACGCGACCGCGCTGCAGGACGTGTTCGATCGCGCTGCAGTGGTCGAGCACGTGCAGCCACTCGCGCTTGTTCTGGGTGGACGCGTAGAGCGGCAGCGGCTCGTCGTCCAGCGCGTTGGTGGCGAAGAGGGGGATGACCTTTTCCGGGAACTGGAAGGGCCCGTAGTTGTTCGAGCAGTTCGTGATCGTGACCGGCACGCCGAACGTCTCGTGGTAGGCGCGCACGTAATGGTCGGCGGCGGCCTTGGACGCGTTGTACGGCGTGCGCGGGCGGTACGGGGAGTCCTCGGTGAAGACCTCGTCGGTGTCGAGCGCGAGGTCGCCGTAGACCTCGCAGGTCGAGATGTGGTGAAAGCGCCCGATGCCGACGGCGCGGGCCGCCTCGAGCAGCAACTGAGTGCCGAGCACGTTCGTGCGCGCGAAGAGCCCCGGATCGACGACCGCAAGGCTGTTGTGCGACTCGGCGGCGAAGTTGACGATCGTGTCGAGCTCGTGCTCGCGCAGCGTCCGCTCGGCCAGCTCGCGGTCGCCGATGTCGCCCTGGACGAACGCGATCCGATCGTCGACGTCGGCGAGGCTGGCTCGGTTTCCCGCGTAGGTGAGGAGGTCGTAGGCGACCACCGTGGCGTCGGGATGCCGCTCGAGCCAGTAGCGGACGAAGTTGGAGCCGATGAACCCGGCGCCGCCGGTGACGAGGAGCCTCATTGCCCACAGCCTAGAGTCCAGCGCTTGATCCCTGACGCCCGGAGGGGACACAATCACGGTGCGAGCGATGATCCAGACGGCGTCCGTATCCGATCCCGATCGGCTCGACTACGAGACGACAGTCGAGAGCATCAGGCAGCTGACGGACATACGGTTCAAGCTCCTCGCGTTCGTCCCGACGCTGTCCGGCGCGGCGATTGCGCTCGTGACCAAGCGCGTCTTGCCTGGGGTCGAGGCAGCTGTCGGAGCGCTCGGATTCCTGATCACACTCGGAATCGCCTTCTACGACCAGCGGAACTCCTCGATCTACGACGATCTGGTCGGGCGCGCGGCCTGGCTTGAGCGCAACCAGCTTGGCTTTGGCATACGTCCGGGACGAAAGGGCGGCGGGCCGTTCAACGACCGAGGCGGGGAGAGGCGGCGACTATTCGGGGTAATCGAGATCTGGCATGACCGCGCACTTGCGGTCATCTACGCGACGGTTCTCGGCGGGTGGGCATTCCCGGTCTGCGTCGGAGCGGGCATGCGCCTGCGCTGGGCTGCGGTGATCGCGGTCGTCGTCGCCGCAGGACTCACGCTCGAGCTTCAGCGTCTGGGAGGCGAAGGTCCCCTGGCACGGCGTTGGTGGACGAGGCACCGGCATGCGCGGCGAGATCGGCGAGCGGCATGGCGCCGCTACCACGATGCCCGGCTGGCGAAGCTCAAGTCGGATCTGGATAAGGAGAGCGCCCGCCTGGACAAGATGACTGAAGCCCTCACGGCGAGGAAAGACTTGCAAGACACGCGCGGAGACCCTCCCGCCAATGCGGAAGGCGAGGCGTCCCCGGCAGCTCGCTCCTGAGCACTGAGTAGGCCGGCCTCGGCGCCGGACGCCCGAGCTCCTCCGTCGTGATCCAGCGCACCCGGCAGGCAAGCCCCGCCTCCTCGAAGATCGCCTCGGCGAACTCGGCCCAGGTGCAATCGCCCTCCGCCGCCACGTGTCGGCGGCCGTACGGCAGCTCGACGATCGCCTTCGTCGCCTGTGCCAGGTGCCCGACGTAGGTGGGCGAGCCGCGCTGGTCGTCGACGACGGAGACCTCGTCTCGCTCGGCGCCGAGCCGAAGCATCGTGCGCACGAAGTTGTGCCCGGTCGCGCCGAAGAGCCACGACGTCCTGACGATCCAGGCTTCCTCTCCCGCCGCGGCCTCGCCGTGGAGCTTCGTCCGCCCATACGCCGAGAGCGGGTTCGTCGGATCCGACTCGACGTACGGCTCACGCTTTTGCCCGTCGAACACGAAGTCGGTGGAGTAGTAGACGAGCGGAGCGCCGAGCTCGGCCGCGTGCTTGGTTCCGCCGACGTTCACCGCCGCCGCGCCCTGCGGATCTTCCTCCGCGCCGTCCACGTCGGTCCAGGCGGCGGCGTGCAGCACAAGCCCTACGTCGCCGAGCCCGCCCGGCGGGGGATGCGTCACGTCCCATTCCTCGCGGGTGAGCGTGCGGGCCGCCGGGAAGACCTCGGCGAGCGCCCGGCCGAGCTGCCCCCCGGCGCCGGTTACGAGGACGCTACGGTCGCGTCCCGTTCCGACAGGATCGGCGATGACGTGCTCCATAGGCTCACAACGCGCGGGTCGTTCCAGGGCAGGCCGTGCTCGTCGGGCGCAGTCGGGTCGTACTCCTCGGTCACGAGGTAGCAGAACAGGCAGTCCGTAAGCGCCTCGTAGCCGTGGGCGTGAATGCCGGGGACGTAGACGGCGACGGGGTTCTCGTCGCCGATGTCCTCCGTGAAGGTCTCGCCCGACTCCCGGTCGAGGACGACGACGCGCACCATCCCTTGCAGGCAGACGAAGAGGTCGTCCTGCCCGCGCTCGTGGTAGTGGAGCCCACGCACGACGCCGGCGCGCGAGTACGCGAGATTCGCCTGCCGGATCGCCTTCGAGAGCGCGCTCGCGCGCGCGAGCTCCGAGAACCAGCCGCGCTCGTCCTCGAAGCGCTGCAACTCGATCCGGCGCAGCCCACTTAGTAACACTTTGTTACTTGGGCCGGTCAGGCTCGGCTCCCGCGGATGAAGTCGTTCACGGCGTAGTAGGCGTCGATCGACTCCCCCGCGTCGCCCCAGAAGCCGTCGAGCACGTCGTACTCCATCTCGCCGCGCTCGACGTACCAGTTGTTCACGTCCGTGATCTCGAGCTCGCCGCGGCCGGACGGCTGCAGGGTCGGGAGCACGTCCCAGACGGTCTCGTCATAGAAGTAGATCCCGGTCACCGCGAACGCCGACGGCGGCTCGTCGGGCTTCTCGACGATGCGCTGGACGCGCCCCGCGCCGTCGAGCTCGGGGACGCCCAGATGCCGCAGGTGCGCCGGGTCTTCCTCGCGCGCGAGCAGGATCCGCGCCCCGTGCTCCTGCGCGCGGAAGTTCTCGACGGGGCCCCGCAGGGACGACTCGAGGACGTTGTCGGCGAGCATCACGATCACGCGGTCGCGCTCGACGTAGCGCTCGGTCAGCCCGAGCGCCTCGGCGATCCCGCCCGGCTTCTCCTGGTACGCGTAGAAGAGCCGGTCGATGCCCCACTCGTGGCCGTTCCCGAGCAGGCGGAAGAACTCGCCGGCATGCGTTCCGCCGGTGACGAGCATCAGCTCGGTCACCCCGGCGCCGACGAGCGCCTCGATCGCATACGTGACCATCGGGCGGTCGTAGATCGGGAGCAGGTGCTTGTTCGTGATCCGCGTCAGCGGATGGAGGCGGGTGCCTGAGCCGCCCGCGAGGATCACGCCCTTCATGTCGCGGGCGATGCTACGGGGTCACGCTCCGGCTCGCGCCGGCCGCGCACCGCGAGCGCGCCCGCAATGCCCGCGAGCACCGAGATCGCCGCTGCGCAGGCCCACATCGTCGAGTCGCCCCACACGGCGCGTACCTGCAGGCCGAGGAACGGCGTCAACGCCCACGCCACCGACCAGCTGCTCCCGAAGAAGCCCATGTACGCGCCACGCAGGTCCTTCGGTGAGAAGGCCGCGACAGCCGACTGCGAGGTGGGGATCCAGAGCATCTCGCCGACCACGAACACGACGATGACGAAGAGCACGACCGGGATCGCCGCGCTGACGTTCAGAAGCACGAGCGGCAAGCCCATCAGCGGCATGGCCACGGCGAGCTTGACGGTCGCGGAGATGCCGGCCGTCCAGCGGATCAACCGCAGCTGCAAGGTTGTCACGAGAATCGGGTTTGCGATCACGAGGAAGCCCCACGCAGACGGCTCCAGGCCGTGGGACGAGGTGAGGGAGATGGGCATGAGCACCTCGTACGTGACGTAGGTCATGGACGCGAGCACGGACGAGGCCATGAAGAGCAGGAACGCCGCGTCGCGCCGGATCACGCTCCAGGATCCCCGCTCGGGCGGGCTCTCCGGCGCGAACGCACCCGTTCGCGGCAGGTAGCGCCAAGCGATCCACGCGGCCGCCAGCGAGAACAGGGCCGCGCCCAGGAAGAAGTCGGGCCAATGATCCCCGAGCAGGAGGAAGCCGCCGATCGGCGGTCCGAACACGACCCCGAGGTTCGCCGCGATCCGCACGGAGGCGTACCCCGCCTCATGCTTTTCCGGGGGAACGAGGTCGGCTACGAGCGCGGTGTCCGCCGCGCGCCCGATCGAGCCGAGCGCAGGTGCGACGGCCGCCAGTGCCAGGCCCTCGAAAAGGTGGTCTCCAACCGCGACGAAGGCGAGCAGCATCGCCGTCTGGACGCCCCAGCCGAACAGAATCATCGGCCGGCGGCCTACGTGATCCGAAAGGTGGCCTCCCCCGTACGACAAGAGACCCGCGAGCAGGGCCCCGACGAGGAACGTGACAGCCAGCTGCCGGTCGCTCGCGCCGAGGTGGACCTTCGCCCAGATCCCCATGAAGACCCACGCGACGGATCCGGCGACCGACCCGGCGAACTGGACAACGAGGACAGGGCGGAGCGCCGGATCGACGTCCGCACCCCAGAGCAGCCGGTAAAAGCGGGCGAACAGCCTCATCCCGCCGAGGCTACCCGTGGCGCGATGGCCGTATGCCGCTCCCGCTTGGCGGGCTGGTCAGGGAGCGCAGACGCACCGGCGGCGTAGCCCCCGGTGCTGAAGCGGCGCCGCCGAGTCGGCGCCTTACGGGTGCGGAGCGACCAGAACGGCGATCGCGAGCACGCCGAAGACCGTGACGAGGAAGCGCATGCCTCCACCCTACGGCCGGCCTGTTCAGGCGCCGTGGGTCCCGTGTTAGGAATTAGTTGTGGATGTCACGCAATACTTCGATGAGGGTCTGTCCCGGGCGGTGCTGTCGAAGCCGCGCAAGGAGAGCCCCTACACGCGGGTCACCGTCAAGCCGGTGCTGATCGACGACGAGCGCCGCTATCAGTTCGAGTACGTCCAGGGCGCGCAAGCCACGCACGCGAATCTCCTCGTGGACGAGGCAGCCCCCGCGCTCGGCCTCCTCGTCGAGCGCGACTTCCGCCAGGCGCTGATCCAGACGCCGGAGCACGACTACCAGGTGCTCGACGGCGTGAAGGTGCTCGCCCGGCCACCCACCGCCAAGCCCGTCGAGCTCGAGCACGACCGGCGCAAGCGCTACCTCATCCCGGAAGGCACCCCCGTCCCGTTCCTCGTCGAGCTAGGCGTGATGACGAAGGACGGGAAGGTTCGGGCCCAGCGCTACGACAAGTTCCGCCAGGTCAACCGCTTCCTCGAGCTCGTGGACGACGCCGTTCCCCAGCTCCCTCGCGACCGCCGACTCCGAGTCGTCGACTTCGGCTCGGGCAAGTCCTATCTCACCTTCGCGCTGCACCATCTGCTCGTCGAGCTGCGCGGCCTCGACGTCGAGATCGTGGGGCTCGACCTGAAGGAGGACGTGATCGCCCGCTGCGACGCACTCGCCCGCACGCTCGGGTACGAGCGCCTGACCTTCGCGGTCGGGGACATCGCTCTCTACGACGAGGTGGACTCCGCGGACCTGGTCGTCGCGCTGCACGCCTGCGACACCGCGACCGACGCCGCACTCGAGAAGGCAGTCCGCTGGGGCGCCCACGTCATCCTCGCCGCCCCGTGCTGCCAGCACGAGCTGCTCGGCCAGATCGCCGACGAGTCGCTAGCCCCGCTCCTGCGCCACGGCATCCTCAAGGAGCGCTTCGCGGCCCTCGTCACCGACGCGGCGCGGGCCGAGCTGCTGGAACGCGCCGGCTACGAGGTGCAGGTGCTGGAGTTCGTCGATCTCGAGCACACGGCGAAAAACCTGCTCATCCGCGCGGTGAAAAGCGGCCGCAGCGGGCAAAGGAACGGCTACGACGAGTTCAAGCAGCGCCTCGGTATCGAGCCGTATCTCGAGCGGGCGCTCCGAGAGGAGACGAAATGACCGAGGAACGCGAGGTGCAGCACGAGCCGCAAGTACTCGAGGGCGACGACGAGGTTCCGCGCCAGCCCGCGCCGCCGCTCGACCCGTACACGCCCGAGCCGGGCCTGGGCCCCGGAGAACGGCGCGCGTTCAGCGTGCTGCGGCTGGCCTGGATCCCGATCCTGGTCGTGATCGCGATCGTGGTCTGGGCGGCGCTGCGCTAACGGCCCGCGGGCCTGAGTGCCGCCGCCGGGTGCCGCTCGAGCGGTGAGGGCCGGACGCGCACGAGCTTCGCGAGGCCACGGGGAAGCCACCAGTTGTAGCGCCCGAACAGCGCCATCAGGCTCGGGACGAGGATCGCCCGCACGATCGTCGCGTCGACGAAGATCGCCACCGCGAGCCCGAGCCCGAATTCCTGCAAGCCGAGGATCGAGCCGGCCACGAAGCCGGAGAACGCCGCGACCATGACGATCGCGGCCGCGGTCACGATCCGGCCCGTACGCTCGAGCCCGTGCGCGACGGCCTGCGCGTTGTCCTCGCCCTCGTCCCACGCCTCGCGCATGCGCGTGACGAGGAAGACCTCGTAGTCCATCGAGAGCCCGAAGAGCATGGCGAAGAGGAAGATCGGGATCCAGCCTTCGAGCTGCGAGTACTTGTAGAGCCCGAGCAGATCCTTGCCGAGGCCCCATTTGAAGACGATCACGAGCGCGCCGTAACTCGCTCCAACAGAGAGCAGGTTGAGCAGCACCGCCTTCAGCGGCAGCACGATCGAGCGGAAGGCCCGCATCAGCAGTAGGTAGGTGAGAACGAGCACGGCCGCCACGAGCCCACGGGAAGTACTGGACGACCGGTCGAGGAAGTCGATGCCCTGCGGCGGCCCGCCGCCGGCGAGCACGCGAACGCCGGCCGGGAAGCGCGCGCCGGGGATGAGCGTCGAGCGCAGCCGCCTGGCGAACGCCTGCGACTGCTCCTGGCCGTACTCGTGCCGGCCCGCGACGGTGATCTGGGCGTAGCGCCCGGTCTCGTCGACGAAGGGCTGCCTCAGCTCGTAGCTGACGAGCGCGATTTCCGGATCGCGCTTGATGCGTGCGATCAGGCGTTGGATCGCGGCCTGCGTGTCGTCCAGGACCGCCGCCTCGCCCTCTCCCGCGTCGACGACGATCTGCACGGGTGAGAGCGCGCCCGGCCCGACCGCGCCGCGGAGGACGTTGAAGCCCTGCATCGACTCGGGCGTCTGCGGCGAGCCGAAGGCGGATCCAGGCGTGAGCTTCAGCGTGAACGCGGGCAGCGCGAGCGCGACGAGCAGCGCTGCGCCGGCGGCCAGGAAGGCCACGGGGCGGCGCATGATGTTTCCCGAGAGCCAGTGCCAGAACCCGCGCGTCTCAGACGGCGTCCTCCCGAAGAGCGCCGACTTCATTCCCTTTTTGCCCCAGACCGAGAGCAGCGCGGGCTGCAGAGTCACCGCGGCGCCGATCGAGATCAGCGGGATGAGGAAGCCGCCCACGCCCATCGAGCGCATGAAGGGCAGCGGCATGAAGAGCAGCAGCGCAAGTCCAATCGCCACGGTCGCGCCCGAGAAGACGACCGCCCGGCCCGCGGTCGACATCGTCTTGACGATCGCCTCGTCCTTGTCGAGGCCGCGCGCGAGCTCTTCCCGGAAGCGGTAGACGACGAGGAGCGAGTAGTCGATCGCGATCCCGAGTCCGATCAGCTGCACGAGGTTCGTGACGTAGATCGCCATCGACATCTGATGCGCGACCACGAAGACGATGCCGAGCGTCGCGAAGATCGTGCAGGCGGCGAAGATGAACGGAATCAGGACGGCCAGCGAGACGCCGAAGACCGCGATCAGCACGAGCAGCGCGATCGGCAGCGCGATCGCCTCGCCCTTCGCAAGGTCGCTCTTGAAGATCGGATCGAGGTCGGTCTGGATCGCCGCCTGCCCCGTCACGTACGCCTTGGCGCCGGGAGGCTGCCCGATCGCCGTCCGCACCTTCTCCGTGTAGTTCTTCGCCTCCGTCAAGGCGAGCGGCGAGGTGACGTTTCCGAACAGGACCTCCCGGCCGGCCGGCTGCAGCGTCTCCGCCTTCCCGCCCGGGACGACGGCGGCGGCAGCGCGCAGCTTCGCCTCGAGCGCCTGCCGCACGGCCTGGTCTTTCGCGTTCGCAACCTTGAAGACCACCAGGTACGTGCCATCGTCGCGCTGGCCGAAGTCCTGCTTGAGGATCGCCCGCGCGCGCTCCGAGTCGGTGCCCGGGACGCTGAACTCGTTGGAAAGGAGCTTCGAGAGCCCCGTATTCGCGATCACGCCGGCCACGAGGACGACTCCCCAGACGCCCAGCGTCCACGCGCGATGGCGCAGAACGAATCGAGTCCACCGCTCCATCCGTTCAAACCTAGCAACGGCTGGAAGGCAGGCAAAAACGGGGGAGCCGAGTACTCTGAGAGCCATGGGCAAACGCCGCGACATCGAGCACGCGGCCGAGGAGATCGAACAGCTCTTCGCCGATCTCTGGCAGGTCTTTCCGTTCTCCGGGCTGCGGCGCGGGTTCCGGCCGCAGATCGACTGCTTCCGCACGGAGGATCCGCCGAGCCTGACCGTCGTCGTCGACCTGGCCGGCGTCGATCCCGCGGGCGTGCGCGTGATCGCCACCGGGCGCGCGCTCGTGATCGCCGGCGAGCGCCCGCGCCCGAAGACCGGCGGCCAGATCTACGAGCAGATGGAGATCGACTACGGCGCTTTCGAGCGCCACGTATCGCTCTCGGTACCGGTCGACGTCGAGGCGGCGCAGGCGCGTTACGAGAACGGCTTCCTGACGATCGTGCTGCCGTTCGCGCCGCGGGCGGCCCCCGATACGCGCGTTGCGATCGAGATCCGGAGGAGCACGTGACCGAGCTGGTCCAGGAAGGTCCGGCTCCGGCCGACACCGAGGTACCGAGCCGGCTCGCGGTCCTCCCGCTCAAGGAAACCGTCGTCTTCCCCGAGTCGATGACGCCGCTCGCGATCGGCCAGGAGCGCTCGGTGCGCCTGATCGAGGACGTCATGGCCGGCGAGCGAGTGCTCGCGCTCGTCACCGTGCGCGACTCGGAAGTCGAGTTCCCCACTTGGGAAGACCTGTACGAGGTGGGGACGGCGGCAGTCATCCACAAGCTGATCCGGGTCCCCGACGGGACGCTTCGCGTGCTCGTGCAGGGCCTCCACCGGATCCGGGCGAACGAATGCGTCCAGGCTGATCCGTACCTCATCGGCGAGTTCGAGGCGGTGCCCGACGTGACCGTCGAGAGCCCCGAGGTCGAGGCCCTGACGCGCAACGTCCAGGGCCTGTTCGCGCGGATCATCGCGCTCGTCCCGTACCTGCCGGAAGAGCTGGAGATCGCCGCCGCAAACGTCGACAACCCGAGCGCGCTCTGCCACCTGGTCGCCTCCACCTTGCGACTGAAGACGGACGAAAAGCAGGCGCTGCTCGAGGAGGAGGACGTAGAGGCCCGCCTGCGGGCGGTCTCGGTGATCCTCAACCGCGAGCTCGAGGTCTTCGAGCTGGGCTCGCGCATCCAGTCGCAGGTGCAGTCGGAGATGGAGAAGGGCCAGCGGGAGTTCTTCCTCCGCCAGCAGATGAAGGCGATTCAGGACGAGCTCGGCGAGGACGACCCCGAGGCGGCGGAGATCAACGAGCTCCGCGCTCAGCTGGCGCAGCTCGAGCTCCCCGAGGACGCCCGCAAGGCCGCCGAGCGGGAGCTGTCGCGACTCGAGAAGCTGCCATCCGCGGCAGCCGAGTACGGCGTAATCCGCACCTATCTCGACTGGGTGCTGACCCTGCCGTGGGACAAGACCACGAAGGACAACCTCGACCTGACGGCCGCCCGCAAGACGCTCGACGAGGACCACTTCGACCTCGAGAAGGTCAAGGAGCGGATCATCGAGTACCTCGCCGTCTCCAAGCTCAAGAACGACCTCTCCGGCCCGATCCTCTGCTTCGTCGGCCCGCCCGGCGTCGGCAAGACGTCGCTCGGCCAGTCGATCGCCCGCACACTTGGCCGCAAGTTCATGCGCATGTCCGTCGGCGGCGTGCGAGACGAGGCCGAGATCCGCGGCCACCGGCGCACCTACATCGGAGCGATGCCGGGCACGATCATCCGCTCGCTCCGCGACGCCGAGTCGATGAACCCGGTGATCCTCATCGACGAGATCGACAAGATGGGCTCGGATTTCCGGGGCGACCCGTCGAGCGCAATGCTGGAGGTGCTCGACCCCGAGCAGAACAAGACGTTTCGGGATCACTATCTCGACCTGCCCTTCGACCTTTCACGCGTCCTGTTCATCTGCACGGCGAACCAGCTCGAGACAGTGCCGCCGGCGCTGCTCGACCGGATGGATGTGATCCAGCTCTCCGGGTACACCGAGGACGAGAAGCTCGGGATTGCCAAGCGCTACCTCGTCCCGAAGCAGCTCGAGGCGAACGGCCTGCAGCGGGGGCAGCTCGCGTTCAACCAGCGTGCACTGCAGATGGTCATCCGCGAGTACACGCGCGAGGCCGGCGTGCGGAACCTCGAGCGCAGGATCGCCGCGCTCTGCCGCAAGGCGGCGACGCAGATCGCGAAAGGCCGCGCGAAGAAGCTGCGCGTCGACGAGAAACGCGTCCGGGAATGGCTGGGCGCGCCGCGCTTCCCCGACGAGGTGCGCAAGCGCACGGCCGACCCGGGCGTCGCGACCGGCCTCGCGGTCACCGCGGTGGGCGGGGACGTGCTGTTCTTCGAGGCGACCGCCTATCCCGGCGAGGGCAAGCTCGTCGTCACGGGGCAGCTCGGCGAGGTGATGCAGGAGTCGGCGCAGGCGGCGCTCTCGTGGGTGCGCGCCCATGCGGTGCAGCTGGGGATCGAGCCGGACTGGTTCTCGCGCCACGACGTCCACGTCCACGTGCCCGCCGGAGCCGTGCCCAAGGACGGGCCGTCGGCCGGAGTCACGATGGCGACGGCGATCGTCTCGCTCGTCACAGGTCGGCCCGTTTCGGACGACGTGGCGATGACGGGCGAGATCACGCTGACCGGCCAGGTGCTGCCCGTCGGCGGAGTGCGCGAGAAGGTGCTGGCCGCGCGGCGGATCGGCGTCCACACCGTGATCGTCCCCAAGGAGAACGAGCCCGACCTCGAGGAGCTGCCGGCGAAGGTGCGGGAAGGGCTCGAGTTCGTGCTCGCCTCGACGATCGGCGAGGTGCTCGACACGGCGCTGAACGGGAAGCCCGTGCCGCGACGCCTCCGCCCCGCACGCTCCGGCCGCCAGGCGGCTAGCCGAGCCTGAAGCTCGCCCGGAAGTCCCTGCAGTCCGAGTCGTCGCCGACGTACCGGCAGAGCAGCTGGTACTCGCGGCGGCCCTCGAGGATGAACGCGATCCGCTCCACGACAGCCCTCCCGCCGCTCACGAACGCGACGTCGTAGGTGCGGGCGCGGCGGCCGGCGAGCGTGGTTCCCGCCCGTGACTCGACCCGCCCGCCGAGCTGCCTCGCGAGCTGGGCCGCCACCTTGTCGAGCTCGGGAACGGTCTTTTCCCAGAGCGTGGGCCGGAACGGCCGACCGAGCGGGAACACGGTGACGGAGACGAGCTGCTTGCCGTTCTCGGCACTCGTCGTTCGGCCGGCGTGCGTCACGCGCCAGCCGGCCGGCGCGGCGAACCGGTAGCCGTCGCCCGTCACGGATTGGGGGGCAGGCGGCGCCGTCCGGCCCCCGCAACCCGCCAGAACAAGCAGCGCGAGGGCCACGGTGGCCTGTTTGCCCTGGCGGAAGCGGGGTAAAAAGGCCCGTGCGGACAGCAAACGAAAGGAAACCCCCAGAATGGCCAAGACGAAGGACAAGGTGATCGATCGCGCCGGCGACGTGAAGCCGTACATCGATCGCGCGATGCATGACGCGGATTTGCGCGACAACGTGATGACGGCGTTCGCAGCCGCGAAGGAAGTCTACGACGAGCTGATCGGCAACCGCGGCGTGACCACGGTCGCCAAGCGCGTCGCGACCGACAAGGACATGCAGGACAACCTGAAGAAGGCGCTCGACGAGCTGCGCACGGCCGCCGACCGGGTCCAGGGCAAGAAGGACCACGGCGGACGCAACTCGACGCTCCTGCTCGCCGGGATCACGCTCGGCATCCTGTTCAACCCGATGACCGGCCCGCAGACTCGGAAGTGGATCTCCGACAAGGTCTTCGGCTCGAGCGACGACTTCACGTACGGCGGAGACAGCTCCACCGGCAGCAGCGGCTCGAACGGCTCTTAGGACCTGTGCCTGGCGGCAGCTGATGCTGCTGCCGGGCCGGTCTGACTCGGCGGGCGGGGCGGCTGCAGGATCCCGCCCTCGCCCTCGTGCGTGACGGGCGCGAGCGCGCGCTTCAGCGAGTCGGGCTCGAGCCCGCTCGCGCTCGAGATGTCGCGCACCTGTAGGAGGATCGCGCCGGGCTGCGGCGCGCGCGAGTTCGCGTTCGGCGTCGGTGCCCAGCCCTCCGCGGCCGAGAAGCGCACGTCCTGGAGGTGCTGCCACTCCAGCAGATACGCGGTCGGATCGACAGCGCCGTTGTAGCCGTAGCCGAGGAACTGCACCGGATGCACCTCGAAGTGGAGGTGGTACGGCGTTCCCTGGGCGTCGCCGGAGTTGCCGACGAAGCCGAGCACGTCGCCCGCGTGCACGTGCGCGCCGTTGACCGCGAGCGGCGAGTAGGCGGAGAGATGCGCGTAGTAGAACTGGTTGCCGACGCGGTCACGCAGCCAGAGCCGGTAGCCGCCGACGTTGTTCCAGCCGACCGAGAAAACGGTACCCGTCGCGATGGCGACGATCGGCGCGCCGAGTGGCGCGAAGATGTCGTCCCCGTGGTGCCAGCCCCCGCTCACGTCGCCACGGGGCGCGCCGAACGTGTCCACGAACGAGGACGGTCCGAAGACCGGGAAGACGTAGCCGCCACCGCCCAGCTTGGGATGCGAGCCCGGCGGGGGTGAGCTGCCGAGCGGCGGCAGCGGGATCCCGTTCGACGGCGGCTCGGGCGGCTTGATCGTTCCGGTCGGAGCCTTCCCGGCCGGCTTGACCGGCTTTGGGGCCTTGGGCGACTTCTCGGGCGTCGCTTCCTGTCCGGTCGGGGCGTCGACCTGGACGTCGACGTAGCCGATCTGGACGGTAGTGCCCGCCGGAATTCCGTTGTGGTCTGCGGTGACGTGCGCCTCGACGCCACTCACGTAGCCGCGGTAGCTCGACGCCGTCTGCTGCGTAGCGCCCTGGCCCAGGATGATCGCGTAGCCCCAGTCGCCAAGCTGGATCGTTCCCGCGCCCGAGCCGACCGGCTGGCCGAGCACCGTCAGCCCGTTGACCGCGACCCCGGGGAAATCGCCCGACGCGGAGCCTTGCTTGGCCGTCGCCTCGGCCTTGACGACGACGCTCGCGACGGTGAGATCGCCGCCGAACATCGAGATGTCCGAGATGGTCAGCGACGCGCTCGCATTGGCGGTCGTGCCGGTGTCGGCGGACAGGTATGCGTTGCCGGAGCCGGTGCTGACGATCGAGCCGGACGTGAAGGGCCCGATGAAGCCGGCGGTCTGCGGCGGCGCCGAGATCTCCTGCGTCCCGGAGGCCGTGCCGGAAGCCTCGACGATCCGCACGCCCCAGGCGTGCGCGGCCGCGCTACCGGGAGCCGCGCCGGAGCCGACGCCGGCGGGAGCAGATCCCGCGGCGAGCACCAGGACGGACGCCAGGACGACCGGGACCCGCTTGAACACGCGCCCATTATGCAGCCCAGCACGGCGCGCGGTTGGATCTCGCCTCGGTTAGTTCAGCTGTTCTCGGACGAAGGCGCGGAAACGCTCCTTCGCATCCTCGTCCGGGCCGAGCGGCTCCTCGTCGGCGAACCCCGGGTCGTCCGCAATCTCCTGCGCGACGGCGCACACCTCGTTTGCGAGCGCCTCGTGGTGCGCCGGATCCTTGAGCAGGACGTCGATCCAGCTCTCCGAGCCGTCGTACGGCGGGAGGTCGTTGTCGAACAGCAGCTGTCCGAGCATCAGGCCGACGCGAATGTACGCGAAGGTTCGAAACGCGAGCACACGCCGTGGCGACCCGATGAGGCGCTGCAACTCGGGATGCTCATCCTGGATCTGCTGGACGATCGAGCCGATCGGCTCGTCGACCAGCGGGAGCCAGATCTCGTCGAGCTCGGCCACACTCGAAGTCTAGGGGCGCCGTGCGCGCCAGGCCAGCTGGGCAGCCACGCAGAGCATGAACACCGCGAAGAGTCGGCGCAGCAGGTCCTCCGGCAGGTGGGTGGCCACGAAAATGCCGCCTTCGGCCCCGGCGATCGAGGAAATCCCGAGCACGCCCGCGGAGCGCCAGCACAGGTTGCCGTACCGCGACTGGCGCCACGTGCCAGCTGCGGCCGTCGGGAGGATCGCCATCAGCGACGTCGCCTCCGCGTGGAGCTGCGTCAGTCCGAGCGCGAGCAGCGTCGGCACGAACAGAAGCCCGCCGCCGACGCCGAAGAGACCCGCGAGAATCCCGGCCGCGAAGCCGAGGGCGATGGCGAGCGCGAACGACTCCGACACCCGCGGCGGCGAGAAGAGCAGCTCGATTGCGACGCCGAGGACCAGCAGGGAGAAGAGCAGCGACAGCCCTCGCCGCCGGATCCGTTGCTGCAACGCGGCTCCCGCCACGACGCCGGCCGCCGCGGGCAAGCCGACAAGCGCGGCGTAGGACGGCTCGACCTTGCCGTGCAGCGCGTACAGAATCGTTCCCGAGAGCGCGGTCACGCCGACCGCGGCCAGCGACGTCGCCATCGCGCTCCGCTCCTCCCAGTGCGCGACGAGGAGCAGGAGCGGGACGATCACGAGGCCGCCGCCGACTCCGAAGAGCGCACTGAAGAAGCCTGCGACGAGACCGATGAGGACCAGCCGCACCGCCGTATCCTAGGCCGGGTGTCCGGCCAGAAGCTCCTCGAAGAGCTCGCTCGCGAGCCGGGGCGTGCAGCGCTGTTGCTGGACGTGGACGGCGTGCTAGCGCCGATCGTCGCGCGGCCGGAGGACGCGGCGGTTCCTCAGGAGACACGCGCCGAGCTCGAGCGCCTCGCCGGGCGGTACGCGCTCGTCGCCGCGGTCAGCGGCAGGACATCCGAGGACGCGCGCCGGATCGTCGGGGTGCCGGCACTCGCCTACGCGGGCTCGCACGGCCTGGAGACCGCACCCGATGCGCAGCGCTGGCGCATCACGCTGCAGCGCTTCATCGCCGGCGTGGACTGGCCCGTCGAGGACAAGGGACTCACGGCATCGTTCCACTACCGGACAGCCTCGGATCAGGACGCCGCGCGCGCCGAGCTCGAGCAGGTCGCCGCGGGGGCGGTCGCAGTCGGGCTGCGCGCACGCTTCGGCCGCAAGGTTCTCGAGCTCCTCCCGCCGATCGACGCCGACAAGAGGACGGCCGTGCGGGAGCTTCTGTCGCAGCGAGGCCTCGCCCGCGCGCTGTACGCGGGCGACGACACGACCGATCTGGATGCCTTCGATGCCCTCGACGGACTCGAGCTCGCGGTGCGGGTCGCGGTCGCCTCGGACGAGGGGCCGGCGGCGCTGCGCGACCGGGCCGACGTGGTCGTCGACGGGCCTCCGGAGCTCCTCGGGCTCTTGAGGCGGCTCTAGTGCACATCGACGAGGCGGCGCTCGCACCGCTCCGCGGGCGGTACGGCGATCCTGCGCTCCTCCCCTGGGAGGGCGAGGTCGGCGAGCAGGAGTTCGCCCTCGCCGGGTTCAACCCGAGCCGGCGCCACGACTTCACCTTCTTCGTCTTCAACGGCGAGCGGCTGGCCCTGATCGAGAAGCCGCAGTACCCGGCGGGGATCTGGCGCCCTCCGGGCGGTGGCGTCCGCGCGGGCGAGCACGTCGTCGAGGGCATCCGCCGCGAGGCCCGGGAGGAGCTCGGCGTCGAGATCGAGCTCGAGCGCTACCTCGTCGCGAGCGAGGCGGTCTTCCGCTTCGGGGGCGAGACGATCGAGTGGCGCACGCATGTGGTGTCGGCTCGAACCGACGCGGAAGAGCTCGCGCCCCAGGACACCGACGAGATCTCCGGGGCGCGCTGGGGCTCACTCGAGGAGCTCGGGGGCCCGCTCCGCCAGCGCCTGCTCGGCACCGGTCGTGCCCTGTGGCGCTACCGCGTGGCGCTGCATGACGCTGCGAGCGCCGCGCTACTCGACTAGCTCGAGCACCTGCGGGATCGACGTGATCCGCGGCTGCCAGCCGCGTGCTTCCTCCCAGTGGGGCTCGTCCTGCTCGGGACGGAGGATCAGCACGGCCCGCATCCCGGCCCGCTCGGCCCCGGCAAGCTCGTCGTTCGCGCCGTCGCCGACGAACATCGCGTCGCCGGGCTCGACGCCCAGCTCGTCCAGTGCGAGCCGGTAGATCGCGGGATCGGGTTTCCGCAGGCCCACCGAGCACGAGAACACGGTCGAGTCGAAGAGCCCGGCGAACGGCGTCTGCTCCCACAGCTCGGCGACCTCCTCGCTGCACACCGAGATCATCCCGAGCCGCAAACCGCGCTGCCGCAGCTCGCGCAGCGTCTCGAGGGCTCCTGCCTGCGGCACGGCGACCTCGCGGAAGGCGTTTCTCCGCAGATCGAGGAGCTCTGGGAGCAGCTCGTCGGTCGCACCCACTGAGCGGAAGGAATCCGCCAGCGACCCGCCGTCGCGCTCGGAGCGACTCTCGCGCCAGACTCGGTGGAACTGATCCGGATCCGTCCCGAGGCGCTCGGCGATCCTGCGTTCCGTCGCGCGACTGTGCTCGACGTCATATAGGACGAGCGTGTCCCAGAGGTCGAAGATCACCGCGCGCATTCGCGCAAGACCTCCCAGGCGCGGCGGACGTCGTCCTCGGTCGTCCCCGCGTTGCCGATCGCAAGTCTCAGCACGTAGCGCCCGTTCAGCTTCGTGTGGGAGATGAACAGCTCGCCGGTCGCGTTCGCCCGCGCGAGCAGAGCCTCGTTCTCTTCGTCCGAGCCCGCATGCCTGAAGCAGACGATCGAGAACGGCCGGGGCGCCTCGAGCGTCCAGTCCGGCTCGTCGCGTACCCAGCCCTCGAACAGCTCGGCAAGGCGAACGTGATCGCGGATCATCGCCTGCAGCCCTTCGCGGCCGTAGCAGCGCAGCACCGCCCACAGCTTGAGGGAGCGAAACCGGCGGCCGAGCGCGGGGCCGTAGTCGGCGAGGCTCGCAGCGTCCTCCGGCGTGCGCAGGTACTCGGGAACGAGACTGTGCGTCGCGCGCAGGTCGTCGCCCCGCCGGCTCCACAGGCACGAGCAGTCCATCGGCGTCAAGAGCCACTTGTGCGCGTTGACGACGAGCGAGTCCGCGTGCTCGACACCTTGGAAGGCCCAGCGCAGCTCGGGACACACCATCGCCGCGCCGGCATACGCCGCGTCGACGTGGAGCCAGACGCCTTCAGCGCCCGCACGCTCGGCAATCGCGGCCACGGGATCCACGGAGCCGGTCGACGTCGTCCCCACGGTCGCGACCACGGCGGCCGCATCGGAGAGATCGAGCTCGTCGACGCGCAGCCGGAACGCGTCGTCGGCCGGTGTCTTGCGCACCTCGAGGCCGAGCAGCGCGGCCGCCTTCTCGATCGACGAGTGCGTGTGCTCGGAGCAGACGACGAAGCGAGCGTCGGGCTTCACGTACCTTGCGGCGGCGAGTGCGGCGAGCGTGGAGGTCGAGGCGGTGTCCTCGATGTGGCCGTGCCAGCCGGACGGCAGTCCGAGCAGCTGCGCGAGCCAGTCCAGAGTCAAGGCCTCGAGCTCGGTGGAGGCCGGTGCCGTGCGCCAGAGGAACCCGACCGAGTTCAGCGTCGCGGACAGAAGCTCCGCGAGGATCCCCGGCGGCGACCCCGTGTTGGCGATGTACGCGAAGAAGCGCGGGTGCTGCCAGTGCGTCACTCCCGGGAGCAGCACCTCGTCGAGGTCGCGCAGCACGGCGGAGAACGGCTCTGGGCGATCCGGCGGCGACGCGGGCAGACGAGCCCGGATGTCACCCGGCTCGACCTGCGCGAGCACGGGCAGCTCGCGGACGCGCTCCAGATAGTCCGCCGCCCAGTCCACCGCGGCGTGCCCATCCGCTCGGAAGTCGCTCACTTGCGCAGCTTCTCGATCTGCTTCCACGTGCGCGTGTTCAGCACTTGTTCCTTCGTCAACCAGGCCCGCCGTGCCTGCGCGACCCCGATCGGCATGTGTCCGAGAGCGCTCAGCTGGTGGGCATCGGTGTCGACCGGGATCTTGACGCCCGCCTCGCCCGCGACCCGTGCGTGCGTGTCGCGCAGGTCGAGGCGATTGGGTTGCGCGTTGATCTCGAGGAACGTCCCGGTGTCCACGGCCTTCTCGATAACGCGCTCGATGTCGATGTCCGCGCCCGGCCGGATGTTCAGCTTGCGCGCGGTCAGGTGCCCGATCATGTGCACGTGCGGGTTCTCGATCGCCGCGAGCACACGCTCGGTCGGGCTGCGATCGAAGCTCGTGTGCAGCGAGGCGATCACCCACTCGAAGCCGGCCAGCGCCTCGTCGCGCAGCGCGAGCCCGCCGTCGGCACGGATCCCGACTTCGACTCCCTTGACGATGCGAAACGGGTTCAGCTTGTCGTTCAGCTCGTCGACCTCGGCCCACTGGTGCTCCGCGCGGCCCTCACGAAGGCGCTCCCCGTGGTCGGTGATCGCCAGGTAGGCGTAGCCCCGCGCCTTCGCCGCGACGGCCATCGCCTCGAGCGTGTCCTTGCCGTCCGACCAGGTCGAGTGGCTGTGCAGATCCCCGCGGATGTCCTCCAGCTCGACGAGCGTCGGCAACTCACCTGCACGCGCAGCTTCCAGCTCCCCGCAGTTCTCCCGTAGCTCCGGCGGGATCCAGTCGTAGCCGAGAAAGCGGTAGAGCTCCTCCTCGGTCTCGTGCGTGTGCACCGTGCCTGTCTCGGTCTCGGTGACGCCGTACTCCGAGACGGAGAGCTTGCGGCGCACTGCTGCCTCGCGGAGTGCGAGGTTGTGCTCCTTCGAGCCCGTGAAATGCTGGAGCAGGTTGCCGTACGACTCCGGAGGGACGACCCGCAGGTCGAAGCGGTAGCCGTCGTTCGAGACGACCGTCGCCTTCGTGTCGCCCTTCGCGGCGATCTCGACGACCCAGCGGAGCGACGTGAAGTAGTCGATCAGCGCGGGCGGATCGCTCGCGGTCGCGATGATGTCGAGGTCGCGAATCGTCTCCTTGCGGCGCCGAGCGCTGCCCGCGTCGGAGACCTGATCGGACGCCGGATGCTCCCGGAGGACCTCGACCACCGCGAGCAGGGCCGGGAGCGCGTCGCCGAGCAGCGGCCGAAAGGGCTCGGCCTCGGCTGTGTCGCTCAGCGCCTTCAGGATCCTCTCCTCGGTTTTCGCGCCGAGGCCGCCGAGATCGCGCAAGTGCTGCTGCTCGGCGGCCGCACGCAGCTCGTCCAAGGTCGTCACGCCGAGCTCGTGCCAAATGCGCGCAGCGGTCTTCGCGCCGAGACCCGGAAGGCGCATGAACAGCGCAACGTCGCCGGGCACGAGGTCCTTGCGCTTCGAGAGCGCGTGAATCTCGCCGTCCTCGACGATCTCCACGATCTTGCCCTCGATCGTCTTCCCGATCCCCTGCAGCTCCTTGGCACGACCGTCGAGCGCGAGCTGGGCGACCGAGCTGCCGGTCTCGCGGATGCGCGACGCGGCACTCCGGTACGAGGAAACGCGGAACCGATCGGCGCCCTCCAGCTCCATCAGGTCGGCGAGCAGGTCGAACTGCGCCGCCACGTCGGCGTTCCGAGGCAATGCGTTCGCCACGCGTCGATCATACGATTGGCCGATGCTCACGGTTGCCGACGAGACGTTCGACCAACGCGTGCTCCAAGCCGAGGGCCCGGTCGTGGTCGATTTCTGGGCTCCGTGGTGCCGCCCGTGCGACGCCGTGACGCGGGTGCTCGAGGCGCTGGAAGCGAGCTCCGCGCCCGACACCGTGTTCGCAAAGCTCGACATCGACTCGAGCCCGGTCACGGCGAGCCGCTACGACGTGCTGTCGATCCCCACCGTGATCGTGTTCGAGGGCGGGGAGCCGCGGACGACGATCACCGGGGCCAGGCCGCGCAAGCACTTCGAGCGGATGCTCGCGCCTTGGATCTAACGGAAGTGCTGCCAGCCGCCTAGCTCGATCTTCGCCCCGTCGTGCAGCAACCCGACGCCCGAGCCCTCGAGACAGCGGCCGATCTCGTGGAAGCCGCCCGCCTCCGGCACCGCCGCGAGCAGCTCGTAGTCCTCGCCGAACCCAAGATCCGCAAGCTCGGCGCCTTGCGCAAGGGGGACCCGGTCGAGGTCGATCTCGATGCGGACGCCCGAGCGCTCGGCGATCCGCGCGGCGTCCACGGCGAGGCCGTCGGAGATGTCCATCAGCGCGTGGGCGCTGGTCGCGAGGCGCCGCCCCTCCTGGAGCCTGATCGGCGGACGGACGTAGGCCCCGCGCCGGAAAGCTGCGCCCGCCGCGCCGAGCGGGCCGGTGACGACGACCGTGTCTCCGGCTTGGGCTCCGGCGCGCCCGGGCACGCACTCCGAGCGGCCGATCGCGGTGATCGACAGGATGAGCGACTCAGCCCGCGTCGTGTCCCCACCCACGACAGGCGTTCCCGCTTCCGCAATGCCTTCGTACAGCTCGACGACTCCGTCCAGCTCCGTGTCGGCCGGCGCCGCGAATGTGACGACGAGCGCCTCCGGAAACGCACCGGAGGCCGCGAGGTCGCTGAGATTGACCGCGGCGGCCCGGAAGCCGAGGTCGCGCCACGAGATCCAGTCGAGGCGGAAGTGGACGCCCTCCACAAGCGCGTCCTGGGTCACGATCAACCCGCCCGGCAACACGGCCGCGTCGTGCTCGACGCCGCTGACGAGCCCGAGCCGCTCGAGCTCACGCAGGAGCCCCAGCTCACCGATGTCAGAGAGCAGCATCGATCGCCTCGACCAGTGCTCGCGCGTCCAGGGCGGCGCGCACAACGGCGACGCCGGCCGCACCCGCGCGAATGCAGTCACCCGCGTTCGTTGCGTCGATCCCGCCGATCGCAACGACCGGAACCGAGACGGCGCCGCAGATCTCGGTGAGGCCGTCGAGGCCGATCGGAGGCGCAGCGTCGTGCTTGGACGGTGTCGGCCAGACCGGGCCCGCGCCGACGTAGGCAGGAGCCTGCTCGGCGGCCGCCTCGGCCTCGGCGCGACTCGACGCGGAGAGCCCGACCTGCAGTCCCGCTTCGAGTGCATCCTCGAGGCCTTCGTCCTCGGTCCCGAGGTGGACGGCGTCCGCATCGAGCCGGATCGCGGCCTGGACGTCGTCGTTGACCACGAACATCAGTCCAAGTCGCCGCGTGAGCCCCCGGAAGGCGCGGCCGCGCTCGACGACCTCGAACGTCGGCGTGTCCTTCAGGCGGAGCTGGACGACTGTGGCGCCGTTCTCCGCAGCCATCCGAGCCATCTCGAGATCGCTGACGACGGCGTGGAGCTTCATGCGATCCGGGCTCTGCCGTCGAGGGTTGCCGGGTCGAGCGCCGCCAGCCCGTCGTAGAGCGCCACGTGAAACGAGCCAGGCCCTTTCGCTCCGCGCGCTGCGTCCTCTCCGGCCACGCCGAATGCGGCCAGGGCCTCTGCCGCGGCCTCGAGCGGTCGATCCGGCTTGACGGCGAGGAAACAGCCCGTCAACGCGCTCGACATGCAGCCCGTGCCCGTCACCGTGGCGAGCATCGCATCGCCGTTCGAGACGGAGAGCACGGTGCGGCCGTCCGAGACATGGTCGACCGGGCCGGTGACCGATGCGACGAGCCCAAGCGTCTCGCCGGCCCGACGCGCGAGCTCGACGGCGTCCTCGGCCGCGCCGATCGACTCGACGCCGCGCACCTCCGCAGCGACGCCGACGAGAGTCGCCACCTCGCCCGCGTTTCCGCGCAGGACGGTGACGTCGACCTCGCCGAGGATCCGCTTCGCCGTCTCGGTGCGGAACGTCGTCGCACCCGCCCCCACGGGATCGAGCACGATCGGGATCCCGTGCGCGGTCGCGGCGCGTCCCGCGCGCAACATCGCGTCGACCCAGTGACTCGAGAGCGTGCCGATGTTGAGCACGAGCGCGCCTGCGAGCCCGACCATCTCCTCGACCTCCTCGGGCGCGTGGGCCATCACGGGCAGCGCGCCGAGCGCGAGGGTTGCGTTCGCCGTCTCGTTCATGACGACGTAGTTGGTGATCTGGTGGATGAGCGGCTTCGCGTCCCTCAGGCGCCGCAGAGAGTCGCCGGGACTGACGGTCATGCCCTTCCTTTCACGTCGAGGACGTCGACAGGACCCTGGCCAGCGCCGAGCTCTGGCAAACCCTGCGCGACGGCCCGCGACGCCGCTTCGGCCGCGCCTCGCGCGGCCTCGTCCAGGGTCTGACCCCGGGCCAGGAGCGCTGCAAGCGTGGCCGAATGCGTACAGCCCGCGCCGTGCGTGGCCGCAACGTCGTGGCGCTCGACCGCAATCTCAAGGTGCTCGGTGCCGTCGAAGAGATGGTCGACCGGCGCCCCGTGGCCGCCGGTCACGATCACGGCCGCGGCACCCAGCTCGTGGATCCGCTCCGCCAGCTCGCGCTTCGTTCCCGAGCCCACGAGCGCCTCCGCCTCGCCGAGATTCGGGGTGACAACCGTCGCGAGCGGGAAGAGACGGGTTACCAGCGCGTCGACCGCATCGTCCTCCAGCAACGTTGCGCCCGACGAGGCGACCATGACCGGATCGACGACGAGCGGGACGCGGTGGTCCGCCAGGAAGTCCGCCACGGTCTCGATCAGCCGGCGCGAGAACAACATTCCGGTCTTCGCCGCATCGACGCCGATGTCGGAGAACACGGCCTCGAGCTGAGCGACGACGAACTCGGACGGCAGCTCGTGAATCGCCGTCACGGCGGTCGTGTTCTGCGCGGTGAGCGCGACGAGCACCGACATCCCGTGCGCGCCGGCGGCGGCAAAGGCCTTCAGGTCAGCCTGGATGCCGGCCCCGCCGCCCGAATCGGACGTCGCGATCGTGAGTGCTCTTGGAACGATGGCGCTCTCCCTTCGCCGGTGCGAACCGGATCAGGTTCAACGGGTGTGATCTCAGCCCCGAGCGGGGCACCCCGGTACTCCGAGGCTAGCATCGCCAGAGTGGCGGTCGAGGCTCGCACCTGGGACGACCTGCTGGAAGGCGAGGAGCTTGCATACCTGGCCGAGGAGCCCGCGCGCGCGCCGCGTTTCTCCCCGCTGCCGGACGAGCTCGACCCGCGCGTGCGGCAGGCGATCGGCGTCGACCGCCTCTACGCGCACCAGGCGGAGGCCTGGGAGGCCGCCGCACGCGGCGAGCACCTGATCGTCACGACCGGCACCGCCTCGGGCAAGACGCTGGCGTTCAACCTCCCCGTCCTCGACTCGCTCGCCCGCGAGCCGAAGAACCGCGCGCTCTACCTGTACCCGACGAAGGCGCTCGCGCAGGATCAGCACCGAACGCTCGCCGGCTACCGCGTTCCGAAGCTCAAGCCGGCGATCTACGACGGCGACACGCCCGGCGAGCAGCGCTGGCAGGTGCGCAAGTGGGCGAACGTGATCCTCTCCAACCCGGACATGCTCCACGTGGGCGTGCTGCCCCGGCACGACGCCTGGGGAGACGTGCTCTCGAACCTCCGCTACGTGATCGTCGACGAGGCGCACGTCTACCGCGGGGTCTTCGGCTCGCACGTCGGAAACGTTCTCCGACGGCTCCGACGGCTGGCCCGGGTCTACGGCGCCGAGCCGCAGTTCCTCCTCGCCTCCGCGACGATCGCGAACCCGGCGGAGCTCGCCCACTCGCTGCTCGGGCTCAACGTGACAGTCGTCGGCGGCGACGGGGCGCCACGTGCCGAGCGGACGGTCGCACTCTGGAATCCGCCGCTGCTGGACGAGGAGCTCGGCCTGCGCGCGAGCCCACTCGGAGAAGCCTCGCGCCTGCTCGCCGACCTCGTGGGCCGGGGCTTGCGCACGATCTGCTTCGCCAAGAGCCGCAAGGCCGCGGAGCTGATCCACAAGTTCACCGTCGACCGCCTGCAGGACGGCTCGCAGCTCGCGCCTTATCGCGCTGGATACACGCCTGCGCAAAGGCGCGAGATCGAGCGGCGGCTGAAGGAGGGCGAGCTGCTCGGGGTCAGCGCCACGAACGCGCTCGAGCTCGGGATCGACATCGGCCTCCTCGACTGCGCGATCTCGGTCGGCTTCCCTGGGACAGTCTCGTCGCTTCGCCAGCAGTGGGGACGGGCGGGCCGCCGCGGCCACGGACTTGCCGTGCTGGTCGCAAGCGAGGACGCGCTCGACCAGTACTTCATGCGCGAGCCGGACACGCTGCTCGGCCGGCGCGTCGAGGCGGCGATCCTCGATCATGCGAACCCGCGCGTCCTCGACGGCCACGTCCGCGCGGCAGCATTCGAGGCCCCGCTCGACGACGCCGACCGGACAACGCTTGGCGACGCGGCCCTGGAACGTGCAGCCGTCCTACCCGAGCTGAAGCTCACGAAGGCCGGCTACGTGTGGGCCGGGCGCGACTACCCCGCCGCACGTGTGCCGCTCCGCTCGACGTCGGCCGACTCGTTCACGGTCGTCGAGGGCGCGACGGGATCGGTGCTCGGCCTCGTCGAGAGGGAGCGCGCCTACTCCACCGTGCACGAGGGCGCGGTCTACCTCCACATGGGCGAGAGCTACGTCGTCCGTGAGCTCGACCAGGTTTCGCGAGCGGCGGTCGTCACGCAGTACCGCGGCGACTACTACACGCAGGCCAAGAAGGAGACGCGGACGGAGATCATGGAGTCGCTCCGCATCGAGCAGCGCTGCGGCCTCGAGCTCAGCTTCGGCCGCGTCGCAGTCTTCGAGCAGGTCGTCGGGTACGCGAAGAAGTCCGTCCGAGACCAGTCGACGCTCGAGACGGTCGCGCTCGACCTGCCCGAGACGTCATTCGAGACCGAGGCGGTCTGGTACGTCCCGGAGGCGGCGCACCTGGCGGGACTGGAGGAGATGCCGCTGCTCCTCTCGTCGCTCCACGCGGCCGAGCACTCGATGATCGCGCTGCTGCCCCTGTGGGCGATGTGCGACCGCTGGGACATCGGCGGGCTCTCCACGAACATCCACTTCCAGACCGGGCGCCCAACCGTGTTCGTCTACGACGGCCACCCGGGCGGCGTCGGGATCACGCAGCGCGGATTCGAGATCTTCGAGGGCTGGGTCGGAGACACGGTGAAGATGCTCGCCGGCTGCCCCTGCGAGCACGGCTGCCCCTCCTGCGTCCAGAGCCCGAAGTGCGGGAACCTGAACGACATGCTCGACAAAGCCGGGGCGCTGTCGCTGCTGAACCGGATGCTCGAGGGGCGTTGAACTAGGTCCAGCCCTTGCGGCCTGGTCAAGGAGTTGTGACAGGAGTAGCTTCCCCGCATGACCGCAGCGTTCCCGGCCGTGGCGGCAGCCGTCCTGGTCCTCGACCAGTGGAGCAAGCGCCTCGTGCTGCGCTCGCTGGCGGGGGCGGAGCTGCCCGGCTTGCGGCTGACGCTGAACGGTCGTTGGGGCCCTGCTCCCGCGCCCGCGCTGATCGCGCTGTGGGGGTTGACTGCGGCAGGCGTGGTGCTCGCCGTGCGATCAGGCCCGTTCGGGGTCCCCGTCGCAGAGGTCGGCCTGGCCGCGGCACTGGGCGGCGCGGCGGGGAACCTCCTCGACCGCCTCCGGCGCGGAGTCGTCGTCGACTTCGTCGCGCTCTGGCGCTGGCCGCCGTTCAACCTCGCCGACGCAGCGATCGTGACGGGAGTGGGCCTTGCGCTCGTCGCGATCGCCTGACGAGGGCGGGCTCCGCCCCGTCCTGTTGACGGTCCGCGGCCATGAGTTGCACAGCTACCCCTGCTTGCTCTACCTCGGCTCGGTCGCCGGCACCCTCGCGGCGGCCGCGGCGGCGCCTGACCAGCTGGCCGCACGCGTCGCGCTCGCGACGACGGTCCTGATCGTTCCGGCACTCGTAGGCTCGCGGCTCATGTACGTCCTCACGCATCTCGACGCGTACAGAGGACGCCGGCGGCTCGCAGTCCGCCGCTCGGCGGGCGGCGGCGCGATGTACGGCGGGCTGATCCTCGCGCTGCCGCTGTCCGTGCCGCTCCTGCGCGTCGTCGGCGTACCGTTCGGGACCTACTGGGACGCTGCGGTCTTTGCACTGCTCGTCGGCATGATCTTCACGCGCGCGGGCTGCCTCCTGAACGGCTGCTGCCACGGCACGCGGAGGATCCCGACGTCGGTGCTCGAGGCCGCGCTGGCGTGCCTGCTCCTGGCGGCAGCCGTCGCGCTGCACGGCAGTGCCCCGTTCGGCGGCGCGCTGTTCCTCGGCGCCCTCGCCGCGTACGCCACCGGCCGCTTGGCCCTGGACCTCACGCGCGCCGAACGGTGGCGCCGGGGGTTCACGATCGCACAAGCGACGTCCCTCTGCGCGCTCGCCGGCACCTTGCCCGTTCTTCTGCTCTGGCTCAAATAAGGAGGCTCGATGTCCATCTGGATCTACTTCGCAGTACCGCTGACGGTCTTGCCGATCGTCATGCTGCTCGGCTTCGTCGGATGCAAGCTCGACTCGGAGGGTCAAGCACCCCCCGGCGAGCCGCCGCCGGACCCGTACCACACCCTGATCGAGACGACGTCCGACCTCGTGGCCTACTGGCCACTCGGCGAGTCGACCGGGACGGCCGGGACCGCCGGGTCGGCCGGGTCGACCGCGCACGACGCTGTGGGACCCGCCCCCGACGGCTCGCACCCCGGGGTCTACAAAGCGTGGACCGCGCCGCCGGACCCGGTGTTCCAGTCGGATGCTGCAGGCGGCCTCCTCATGTTCGGGCAGCCGGGCTTGATCCCGAACGACCCGTCCAGAAAGTCGATCACCGTCAACGGCGGCTACGTCGAGGTCCCGTTCGCGGACGTCCTGAACTCGCCGCAGTTCACCGTCGAGCTGATCGTCGGGACCGGCTGGGACGACACGGCGATCGACGCGTACCGTCTCGTTTTCGCGTCACGCGAGGAGGTCGGCCCGAACGTCAACATCCGCGGCGTCACGCTCTTCGCCAACCCGACGAACCACTGGGAGGCTCGAATCGGAATCGACACGCCGACGGCGGCGGCCGCGGTTGCGGACGATCCGCCGATCTTGTTCGGCACGACCGATTTCCTGGCCGTCACGTACGACGGCATGACGCTGTCGCTGTACGTGAACGGCGACGTCCGCGGGTCCGTGGAGCCCGGAATCCCGTACGTACCGAACTCCTCGCGGCCGCTGTATATCGGCGCCCGCGAAGACCCCGCCGGGGCACCGATCTACCCGTTCGCGGGCTCGTTGCAGGAGGTCGCGTACTACAGCCGCGCGCTCGACCAGGACGAGATCCTCAAGCACATCAAGGCGACGCAGGGCGAGTAGCGATGAACACGCACGTCGGGGTCGAGCGGTACGGGCCGGGCGACGGAGTCGACGATCCCCGGCCCGGCGACTTCCTGCTGATCCGCGGCCACTCGTGGGCGAGCCGGCTCATCCATGCGGCCGAGCGCACACGGCCGCGCGAGCAGCGGCCCTTCGGGCGGTGGAGCCACTCGGCGCTCGTCGTGCGGCGCGACGGGCTGCTCGCGGAAGTCCTGAACACAGGCGTCGTCCTCCGTCCCATCTCGCGATACCGGGGCGAGGAGTACCACTACGTCCGCCTCGACCAGCCGCTCGGCCAGGCGCTCCTCGCCGCCCAGTACGCGCTGTCGTGCGTCGGCCAGCCGTACCGGCACCTGAGCGCCCTCCGGCTGGGCTGGAACGTCGTCACGCGTTGCCCGATCCGCGTCCGCGACCGCGGCCAGCAAGTCTGCGCCTCCCTCGTCGGCCGCGCGCTCGAGCGCGCGGGGCACCGGTTCGCCGACCGGCCGCATGAGATGCTGGCGGGCGACCTGGCACGCCACTTCGGCGTGACCCCGTAGCCAGCTAAGCCCGTCGAGGGCGGGGGACGAGCTCGCCGCCGCAGTTCGGACACACGCCGTCCATCGCGTCGGCGCAGGCCGTGCAGAACGTGCATTCGAAGCTGCAGATCCGTGCCGCACCGTCCAGCCCGAGCCTTGCGCCGCACCGTTCGCATCGCTCACGCATCTCCAGCGCCACGACCGGCAGGATACGAGCATGGCCCGGGAACGCGCAGCAGCAGGAGGCACGCTCGTCCTGGGCGGCGGCTTCGCAGGCGGTTACGTCGCGCGGCTGCTCGGCAAGCGTGGCTCGACGATTGTCTCGCCGGAGAACTTCATGCTCTACACGCCCATGCTTCCGGAAGCGGCCTCCGGAACGCTCGAGCCGCGGCACACCGTCGTCCCGCTCCGCGTGATGTGCCCGCATGCGGAGTTCGTGCTCGGGCGGGCGACCAGCGTCGATCACGACCGCGCGGTCGTGCAGGTCGAGGCGCAGCAGGAGCTGCTGAACATCCGCTACGAGAAGCTTGTCGTCGCCCTCGGAGCGGTCTCGCGCACGCTGCCGATTCCCGGCCTCGCCGAGCATGCGCTCGGGTTCAAGTCGCTCGCGGACGCGATCTACCTCCGCAACCACATTCTGCGCCAGCTTGAGGCGGCCTCGGCCGCGCCGAACGACGCGCACCGGCGCCGCGAGCTGACCTTCGTGTTCGTGGGAGCGGGCTACGCCGGAGTCGAGGCGCTCGCCGAGCTGTCGGATCTGGTGCGCGACGCGCTGCGCTACTACCCGGTGCTCCGCGACGCTCCGCAGCACTGGGTGCTCGTCGACGCCGCGCCCAAGATCCTCCCCGAGATCCCAACCCGGCTCGGCGACTACGCCGCCGCTCAGCTCGCCAGGCGCGGCGTCGACATCCGCACGGGAACGACGCTGGACCGGGTCGAGCCGCACGCCGCGATCCTGTCCGACGGAGAGCAGCTCCTCACGCACACGGTGGTCTGGACGGCGGGTGTGAAGGCGCACCCGCTGCTCGGCCGGTTCGGCCTGCCGCTCGACGAGCGCGGTCGCGTGGTCGTCGACGAGACGCTTCGCGTCAAAGGGATGCCGAACGTCTGGGCGCTGGGAGACGGCGCGCGCGTGCCGAACGAGGCCACTCCCGGACAGCCCGACCCGCCCACCTGTCAGCACGCTCTGCGACAGGCCCGCCGGCTCGCGAAGAACCTCCACGGCGAGGTGAGGCCGTACCGCTATCGCATGCTCGGGCAGGTGGCGACGCTCGGCCGCTACAAGGGCATCGCGGACGTGCTCGGCGTGCGGCTCCGCGGCTTTCCCGGCTGGTGGGTGACGCGGACGTACCACCTCTACCAGCTCCCGCTTCTCTCCCGAAAGCTTCGCGTGGTGGCGGACTGGACGACATCGCTCCTCTTCCGGCGCGACATCGCGGAGCTGGGCATGCTCGGCAGGCACGGGCTCGATGACGGCTGAGCCGGGCGTGTCCGAGTTTGTGGCTCTGAGCCACTACCTAAGAATTGTTCGACTTACGCGCACGTTCTGACACGGTCGGCATGGAGGAATGCGGGCTCGGTCGCGGGGTCGAACGCAGCATTTGGACTTTGTGGCTCTGAGCCACTAAGTCAGTTCAGCGCAGGGCCTTGAGCGCTCGATCGAGCCGCTGCTTCGTGTTCAGCACGCCTGCGAAGAGGTCGCCGTGCTCGCGCACTCGGTCGAGCACGACCTCCATCGTGAAGGCGCGCGGATCGAGATCCTCGGTGACTTCCTCCCAGCGCAGCGGCGTCGAGACCGGCGCGCCCGGACGCGGCCTCACCGAGTACACCGACGCGATGGTCTTGCCCTCCCCGTTCTGATTCGAGTCGATGAGCACGCCGCGCCGCTTCGACTTCGTCCACTCGTTCGTCACGAGCCCGCGGTGCGTGCGCGCAAGCGCCGACGCGACGATCTCGGCGAACTCGCGCGTGTCGTCGAAGTTGTAGCGCCGCTCGACCGGCACGAGGACATGCATCCCGTCGGCGCTCGACGTCTTCGGAAAGCCGACCAGCCCCAGCGCGTCGAGCACCTCCTTCACGAGCAGCGCCACCTGCACCGTCTCGCGAAAGCCGACGTCCGGCGACGGATCGAGGTCGAAGAGGACGAAGTCCGCCCGGTCCGGCTTGTCGACACGCGAGTACCAGGCGTTCATGTCGATGCAGCCCGCGTTGGCCATCCAGAGGAGCGCCGCCTCCTCGTTCACGAGCGCGAAGTCGACCCACTTCTTCTGCCGCGGCGCCTGCCGGGTCGAGACCTGCGTGTGGAAGGTTGGGATCCACTCCGGCAGATGCTTGGGCGCGTCCTTCTGGAAGAAGTACTTGCCCCCGATCCCGTCGGGATAGCGGATCATCGTGAACGGCCGGCCGCGCAGATGTGGGACGAGCACCGGCGCGACCGCTCGGTAGTACTCGATCAGGTCGCCCTTCGTGATCCCTTCCTGCTGGAAGAAAAGCTTGTCGAGGTTCGTGAGCTTCAGCCTGTGGGAGCCATTGTGCGCAGCACGTTCGAGCGGCTCCTCGCGATGCACTTCGATTGGCGCCTTGTCCTCCCGAAGACCCTGGTAGGACGGCGCCCGCAGATGGCCGTCGTGGGTCCACTCCACGAACTCGACCTCGGCGACGAGCTTCGGCTCCACCCACACGACGTCGCCCTTGCGCACCTTCGGCATCTTCGGCACCTCGCGGAACGGTGGACCCTTGCGCGCCAGCGGCTTCAGCTTCTTCAGGACTCGCTCGACCTCGGCCGCGCTGAAGCCCGTCCCGACGTTGCCGACGTAGCGCAGCTCGTCGCCCTCCCACACCCCCAGGACGAGCGAGCCGAAGCCCGACTGCCGGCTCCCCTGCCCCTTCGTGTAGCCGGCGATCACGAACTCCTGGCGCCCGTGCGTCTTCACCTTCAGCCAGTCGCGGCTGCGCCGGCCGGGAAGGTACCGCGACTCCGCGCGCTTCGAAACGATGCCTTCGATCCCTTGCTCGACCGCCGCGCCGTAGAGCGCCTCCCCGTCGTCGAAGCTCTCGGAGAAGCGGACGGTGCGGTTGCGGTTGTCGAGGAGCGCCTCGAGCCGTTTCCGCCGCTTCGTCAGCGGGAGATCGACCACCGGCTCGCCCTCGACCTCGAGCACGTCGAACACGTAGAGGACGAGCGGCGTGCCGGCCTTGCCCTGCTGCATCCCGGAAAAGCTCGCGCGCCCGTTCTCGTCGAGCGCGCACACCTCACCGTCGAGCACGCAGTCGGGCGTCTTGACCGCCTGCTCGACGCCCTTGGCCACGGTCGGGAAGCGCGCCGTGAGGTCGTTGCCGTTCCGGCTCGTCAGGCTCGCCTCGCCGCCCGCAAGCCGCACGATCGCGCGGTACCCGTCCCATTTCACCTCGTGCACCCACCCCTCGCCACGCGGCACCTCCCCGGAGAGCGTCGCCAGCATCGGCTTGTAGTCCACACGCTTGGCCGCCGGCTTCGCAGCGGAGGGATCGTCCCGCTTGCGGATCAGCAGCCAGTTCTGCTCCTTCCCGTCCATGTGGGCCGGAACCAGCGTCCACGTTCCCTCGAGCCGCTTACCGTGCAGCCGGACCGTCAGGCCACCGTCGCGCTTGCGCTCGACGAGCTCATAGGTGCCCGTGTCCCAGATCTCGACGGTTCCGGCGCCGTAGTTCCCCTTCGGGATCTCGCCTTCGAACGTCGCGTAGTCGAGCGGGTGATCCTCGACGTGCACGGCGAGCGCGCGAGTGCCGACCTCAAGGGGGACGCCCTTCGGCACCGCCCAGCTGGCGAGCGCTCCGTCGATCTCGAGGCGAAAGTCGTAGTGGAGCCGCCGCGCGTCGTGGCGCTGGACAACGAAGATCGGCGCCTTGCCCTTGCGCTTCCCGGTGAAGGGCTCCGGCGTGGCCTTCGCGTCGCGCTTGCGCTTGTACTCGCGGAGCTTCGGCTGGGCCACGCTAGGCCGCGGTCTTCTTCCTGCGCGCGGCCGGCTTCTTCTTCCGCTTCGAGCCGGAGCGCTTCGTCCGCTCGACCGACTCGCGCAGGGCCTGCATCAGGTCGACGACCTCGCCCTCGTCCTCGTCCGTCTCCTTGACGGGCACCGAGCCGGTCTTCGCCTTCGCACGCAGGAGCTGGAGCAGCTCCTTGCGGTACGTGTCGTCGTACTTTTCCGCCTTGAAGGGCTCGCTCAGATTCTCGACGAGAGACTTCGCCATCTGCAGCTCCGCCGATGAGAGCCGCCCCTTGCCGTTCACCGACTCGGGCTTCCGGACCTCGTCTGCGAAGTACATCGTCTCGAGCAGGAGGACATCCTCGTACGGTCGCAGCGCGGCGAGGTGCTGCTTCTTGCGAATCACGACCTTGGCGACCCCGACCTTGCCCGTCTCGTCCAGCGCCTTCTGCAGGAGGCGGTAGGGCTTCTCGGCCCCGTCCTGCGGCAGGAGGTAGTACGCCTTGCGGAAGTAGATCGGGTCGATCTCGTCCAGGTCGACGAAGTCGCAGATGTCGATCGAGCGCGTCAGCTCGATGTCGAGCCGGTCGAGATCCTCGTCCGTCAACTCGACGAATCTGCCTTTCTCGACCTCGAAGCCGCGCACGATCTTGTCCGGGTCGACGTGCCGGCCCGTGTCCTTCCGGACCTTGTCGTAGCCGATCGGCTGCAGGTCGTCCTTCGTCAGGAAGTGGAACTTCAGCTCCTTCGACTCGGTCGCCGGGAACATGCGCACCGGCACGGAGACGAGGCCGAACGAGATCGTGCCGGTCCAGATCGAACGCGCCATTACCTCGGTCGTCTACCCCATGAAACCGTTCGCAAAAACCTCACCGTTTGCAGGACTTCCCACGGTTCTGCACGGTGGATAACCCTGTGGACGATGTGGAGAAGTCGCGTCACGGCGGACAACTTGATCTCCGTGTTAGCAGCGATTTTGGGCGCGGAAGGGCTGTGGAATCTACTCGAATCGGCCCAGAAACCTACCGAAAACTATGCAAACACGCCCAAGGCTCTGAACTTGGCCCGCCGGCCGCGACGCAGCTCGTCCTTCGGCATCCCGTCGAGCTCGCCGAGAGCCTCCCGCAACGACGTTCCGAGCAGGCGCGCAGCTTCGTCCGGATCGGTGTGGGCGCCCCCGGAGGGCTCCGGAACGATCGCGTCGATGACGCCCAGCTCGAGGCAGTGCGCGGCATCCGGCTTGAACGCCGCGGCCGCCTTCTGAGCCTGCGACGCGTCGCGCCAGAGGATCGATGCACAGCCCTCCGGCGAGATCACCGAGTAGATCGCGTGCTCGGACATGAGCACCCGGTCGGCGACGGCGATGGCGATCGCCCCGCCCGAGCCGCCCTCACCGATCACCGTGGCGACTGTGGGGACGCCGAGCCGCACCATGGTGGCCTGCGAGCGCGCGATCGCACCTCCCTGTCCGTGCTGCTCGGCAGCGACGCCGGGGTAGGCACCGGGCGTGTCGACGAACGTGACGAGCGGGAAGCCGAAGCGTTCCGCAAGCTCCATCGTGCGGATCGCCTTGCGGTAGCCCTCCGGGTAGGGCATGCCGAAGTTCCGCGACGTGCGCTCCTTGATGTCGCGACCCTTCTGCTGGCCCACGATCGCGACCGTCTTGCCGTCGAGGCGCGCGAGGCCGGCGACGATCGCGGCGTCGTCCGCGCGGCCGCGGTCGCCGTGCAGCTCGAGGAAGTCGTCGAAGATCCGTGCGACGTAGTCGAGCGTGTACGGCCGGTCCTGGTGCCGCGCAAGCTCGACCGAGCGCCAGATCTCCTCGCCGCTCGGCTCCTGGGTCATCCGCTCGAGCTGGCGCTCGAGACGCTCGAGCTCATCGGAGAGCCTCGTGCCGCCGGGAAGGCTCAAGCCGCGCAGCTTCGCAAGCCGTTCCCGGAGGCGGAGCTCGGCCTCACCCGCCATCGGAAAAGAGCTTGAGGACCTGGGCGACGTAGCGCTTCAGCTCCGGCCGGGGGACGACGGCGTCGATGTGGCCGAAACGGAGATTCGACTCGGCGAGGCCGAAGTCGTCGGGAAGCTTTTCCCGGGTGGTCTGCTGGACGACACGCGGGCCCGCGAACGACATCAGCGCACCCGGCTCCGCGACGATCACGTCGCCGAGCGTGGCGAAGCTGGCGAGCACGCCGCCGGTCGTGGGATGGGCCAGGACGCTGACGAGCGGCTGCCTCGCCTCGTGCAGCTCCTCGACCGCGCAGACGGTCTTCGGCAGCTGCATCAGGGCCAGGATCCCCTCCTGCATGCGTGCGCCGCCCGAGGCCGAGACGGAGACGAGCGGAACCCCGCGCTCGGCCGCGCTGTCGCATACGCGCGAGAACTTCTCGCCGACGGCGCTGCCCATCGAGCCGCCCATGAACTTGAAGTCCATCACTGCCAGCTCGCAGGCGTGGCCGTCGATCGCGGCCTCGCCCGTGACGATCGCCTCACCGAGCCCGGTCGACATCTCGGCTTCGGCGAGTCGCTCCGTGTACGGACGGAGATCGAAGAAATGGAGTGGATCCTCGGAGCGCACGTCCGCGGACTCCTCGACGAACGTGCCCTCGTCGGCGAGCGACGCGATCCGCGCCGGGGCGCGCATCGGGAAGTGATGGCCGCAGTGGGGGCACACCCAGAGCGCGGCGTCGAGCTCTTCGTCTCGGTAGTGAGAGGCGCAGGCCGGGCACGTGTTCGGATGCGGCTTGCCCTCCGGCTCCGGCGCGTTCTTGTGCTCTATGGAAACGTCGATTCGGGGTGTCGACACGGGTTCGGTGTTAGACCTGTCCCAGCGCCGGGCCGGTTACAAACCCAGCGTTGCCGCGAGTCGCTCGAGTGGGCCGATGCTGAGCGGTTCCGGCCGCAGGCCGCTGAACCCCGCGCCGACGATGGTTCCCTGTGTCGCGAGCCGCTTGAACAACGCGTCAACCTCGTCCACCGACAGCCCTCCGGGCTCCGGCATGAACGATGGGACCTCGCTCTCGTCGAGGACGTCGCAGTCGAGCGCGACGTACACGCAGCTGACGCCCTGGAGCGCGCGCTCGGCGGCGTTCTCGCCGGTGTGGATGCTGGAGCGCGCGATGTACTCCTCCTCGGGAGGATCGAGATTCCTGGCGCCGACGAGCGCCACGTCGTCCGGGTCGACAGCGCCGGAGTCGATCGCCATGCGCAGCGGCATTCCCCACGTGTTGCCGCTCGGGGACGTCTCGGCGGTGTTGAGGTCGCCGTGCGCGTCGAGCCAGACGACCGCGAGCCGATCGTGCCGCGCGGCGAGACCCTCGATCGCGCCGATGTGCGAGCAGCAGCAGCCGCCGAGGACGAGCGGGCGCTCGGGCAGCTCGGTGGCAAGGGCGAGGTTCTGCTCCCCGAGGGTCGGCTCCTCGATCACCGCAGCCTCCGGAAAATCGAGGCGAAGGGACGCAGCGGCAGCCATCTCGTCACCGCCGTCGCCCCAGGCGCGTGGCACGCGCACGAGGCCGGAGCGCCATTCGCGTCCGCAGCTGTGGCACTGGTAATCGGGTCCCATCGCGACCGCCGTGAGGGTGAGGCAGTCGGGGCATTTGGCGCGCAGGCGGCTCATCTAGGGAAGATCTTTAGCGTAGATCACGGCCTCGAAGCTCACGCTCATGCCGACGCGCTCGTACAGCCGGGTCGCCCCGGTGGGGTTCTCGGCGTCGACCCCGAGCCGAACGACACGCTCGCCGCGGTCGTAGAGCTGCCCGAAGGCACGCAGGAGCAACGCCTCGCCGAGCCCGCGGCGGCGCCACGGCTTGCGCACCGCGATCGACTCGATCCATCCGGTGTCGCCGTAGCGCTTCCAGTCGGCGATGAGCACCGCGGCGATCTCATCGCCCACGCGCACCGTGGTCCAGAGTGTGGGGTCGAATCGCTTTTCCTCGAGCCGCCGCTTCGCGAAAGCCTCGAAGGGTTCAGGTGTATGCCCCCACTCCTCCGCGAAGCCGTCTTTCAACGCGTCGTGGAACTCGTGAGCCTCGGCCGGGTCGAAGGCAGCGATCTCGAAGCCCTCGGGCCACCGCGGCTCGGGCGGAGGACCATCGAGCTCGATGCGCATCCGGTAGAAGTGGCGCACGTCGCGGTAGCCGCGCGTCTGGAGCAACTCGGCGGCGCGTGCGTCGTTGCCGAGAACGGCATTTTCGATTCTCGGCGCTGCGCGCTCTCGCGCCCGCCGCTCCGTGTTGTCGCCGATCGCGGTCCCGAGGCCACGACCCGCGTAGTCCGGGCTCACGTAGCCGTCGGCCACCAGTCGGCTATTCGCGGCCTGCTCACCGCGCGCGTGCACTGCCGCGTAGGCCACGATCCGGCCGTCCAGCTCCCAGACCCACGCGTCACGACTGAGATCGAGCTCGCGCCATTCGTCGAGCAGGTCTTCGGGCTGCTCGGTCTCCTCGACGCCGAAACTCGTGTCGAAGGCCGCAAGGAGGTGCGCGATGTCCTCCGCATCGCCCGGCCGCGGCGCCCGAATCGTGAACTCAGGCTGGGACGAGCTCATCGAGCACCTCGGGCAGCCCATTCAGGTCGCAGAGCTCGCGGGTCGGTCGTGGCTCCGTCTCGGTCTCGCCGAGCCGGTTGATCCAGACCGAGTGGAGCCCGAGCTCACTCGCCGGGACGATGTCGTGGAAGTGACTCGCCGCGACGTGGACGTGGTGCGCACGGTCGGCGCCGGACTCGGCGAGGAACTGCTCCCAGTGCGCGTGCGCGGGCTTGTAGGAGCCCAGCTCGGAGGCGACAATGCGAAGATCGACCGGCACGCCGATCTGGTCGATCGAGGCTGCGAGCAGGTCCGGATCCGTGTTCGAGAGGACCCCGAGCCGCCAGCCGCGCGCACGCAAGTCGGCGAGCACGCCTGGCACCTCCGGGAATGGCGGCCAGTCGGGGAGCGAGCGTGCGAGCGCATCGGGATCGGAGAGTTCCACGGCCTCCTCGGCCGCGAGCCGGCGCAGCGCCTCGGCAAGCACACCGCGGTACGGCCGGCTGGGATCCTCGCGCTCGATCTCGGGCTCGAGCTGGTGGTACCGCGCCAGGAGCCGGTCCGCTGCGGCCTCGCCGAAGCTGCGCGAGAGCTCGGCGCGGATGCCGCCGTTCCAGTCGATCAGCGTCCCGTAACAGTCGAATGTGGCCCAGCGCTCCACGCGCTGGAGCTTACGCAGGCACGTATGCCTGGAGCTCCCAGCCGTGCTCGGCCAGCCAGCGCCGCTCGCCCCGATAACCCGGCCGCGCCGCCGCCACGAGCTGCCAGAAGCGCGGCGAGTGGTTCGGCTCGCGCAGGTGGCAGAGCTCGTGCACTACGACGTACTCGGCCACCTCGAGCGGCGCGAGGACGAGCCGCCAGTTGAACGAGAGCGTTCCGCGCGACGAGCACGACCCCCAGCGCGTGCGCTGGTCGCGGATCGCAATGCTTCCCGCGCGGACGCCGAGTAGCGGCGCCTCCTTCCCCACCAGTTCGTGCACTAGTGCACGAGCTCGGGTTCGGCCCTCGCGTTCCGTCACGCGTTCGAGCGTCAGCTGCGGCTCGCGCGTGCGCGCAAGCTGGCGCGCGAGCCAGCCCTCGTGCTGGTCGAGCAGCGCGCGGATCGCCCGCTCGGAGGTGCGGACCGGCACGACGACCTCGGGCGGCTTCCCGAAGGAGACGACGATGCGAGCGCGCCGAGCCCGCGCTGATTCCCGCACGTGCACCTCGACCAGACGACCTTCGACGGGGACGAGCCTCACCCGTCCAGGCTAAGCGGAGGCCCGGACCTCCTCCGTCCACTTTCTGACGACGATGCACGCGTTGTGGCCGCCGAAGCCGAACGAGTTGGAGAGACCGATCTCGATCTCCGCCGTGCGGGACTCGTTGGGGATGTAGTCCAGGTCGCACTCCGGATCGGGCGACTCGTAGTTGATCGTCGGCGGCAACTCGCCGCGGGTGACCGCCAGAGTCGTGAACACGGCCTCCACCGCGCCGGCGGCGCCGAAGCAGTGCCCGGTCGCGCCCTTCGTCGACGAGACGGGCGTCTTGCGCGCGTTCTCCTCGCCGAGCGCGAGCTTGATCACGCGCGTCTCGCTCGAGTCGCCGAGCGGCGTCGAGGTGGCGTGCGCGTTGATGTAGCCGACCTCGGAAGGATCGACACCGGCGTCGGTGAGCGCCATCTTCATCGCGCGGGCCGGGTTCTCTCCGGTCGGGTCCGGCTCCGTCATGTGCGCGGCGTCCGACGAGACGCCGTAGCCGAGCAGCTCCGCGTAGATCTTCGCGCCACGGGCGCGCGCGTGCTCGAGCTCCTCGAGAACGAGGATCGCGGCAGCTTCGCCCATCACGAGTCCATCGCGCTCGCCGTCGAACGGGCGCGAGGCGTGCTTTGGATCGTCGTTCCGCCGCGAGAGCGCGCGCATCGCGTCGAAGCCCGCGATCCCGACACGAGAGATCGGCGCCTCGGTCCCGCCGGCGAGCATCACCTCGGCGCGCCCGAGCCGGATGGCGTCGACGCCGTCGCCGATCGCCATGTTCGAAGCCGCGCAGGCGGTGCACTGCGACGCCAGAGGCCCTTTCGTGCCGAGCTCGATCGAGAGCCAGCCCGCGCCCATGTTCGGGATGATCGAGGGGATCGAGAACGGGTTCACACGATCGGGGCCGCGCTCCTTGAGCGTGTCGTAGCAGTCCTGGAACGACTGCAGGCCGCCGATCCCGGTCGCGACCGAGCCCCCGACGCGGTCGGGCTCGGAAGCGATGTCGATACCCGAATCGGCCTCCGCCTGGCGTGCTGCGGCGAGGATCATCTGCGCGAAGCGGTCCATCCGGCGCGCGCGCTTGCGCTCGATCCAGTTCGTCGGGTCGAACTCCTTGAGCTCGCAGGCGAAGTGCACGGGATAGTCCGAGTGGTCGAAGAGCGTGATCTCCGCCGCCCCGCACTCGCCGGCGACGAGGCTCGACCAGGACGACTCGACGTCG
>Ga0193747_1000104_pt1 | contig 42995 bp, 44 predicted proteins | sample L1m2metaG_FD_143048 | JGI IMG/M metagenome (GOLD analysis project Ga0193747, IMG submission 143048) | Soil microbial communities from a riparian zone of the East river system, Colorado, United States - L1m2 | ecosystem: Environmental > Terrestrial > Soil > Riparian zone | place: USA: East River... | reverse complement strand
CTCGCGTCGGGGTGAAGCCGATCCTCGCCACGGGCTTGCTGCTGCTCACGATCTCGCAGCTCCGCTACGCGCACCTGCCGGTGCACGGCCACTACGTCAGCGACCTGATGCCCTGGTTCTTCATCGCCGGGATCGGGCTCGCGTTCTCGTTCATCCCGGTCACGATCGCCGCCCTCGCCGGGGTCGCGCCCTACGAGGCTGGGCTCGCCTCAGGCCTGATCAACACGTCGCAGCAGGTGGGCGGCGCGATCGGCGTGGCGGTGGCCTCGACGGTTTACACGAGCCATTGGAAGACTCTGCTCAGCGCGGGCAATTCGCAGCCGGTCGCGCTGACGGGCGGCTTCCAGTGGGCGTTCTACGTCACGACCGTGATCGCGTTCGTAGGGTGCCTCGCTGCGCTCGTGCTGATCCGCAAGGAGGACATCCCCGAGGGAGCGGAGGCGATGGCCCCTGTCTAGGTTTTCCAGAACCGATAGAAGCCAGGTCCGAAGGTCGCGAACGGCCCGATGAAGTCCTCGAGCGCCCGCGCGTTGTCGAGCCCGCCGGCGTTCACCGGATCGAGGCCCGCGTCGCGGATCAGCTGCTCGGTGACCTCGCGCGCCTCGTCGTCCGCCGCATAGAGCTGACCGGGCCGCTCGGGCTGCGAGTCGATCTGATCGTAGAGCCTCTCGAAGTTCAGGTTGAACGCCTTCGCGACCGGTCCCTTCGTGTGCGACTTCACCTCGTGCGCGAACGAGGGGAACTCCTCGTTGCGGCCGGCGAACGCATTCGTCACGTCGATGGCGACCTTGCCCTCGAGCCCGGTCACCTTGCCGAGCGCCTCCCCGAGCGCGCCCGACGGGACCGCGACCAGCACCGCGTCGGCGCTCGACGCGTCGCCGCCGTCCTTGCCCAGCTCCTGCACCTCGTGTCCTGCTTTGCGCCAGCGTGCGGCCAGGCCGCCGCCGATGTTTCCCCTACCGATGGTGGTGATGTTCATGTGCCTCCGAACGCCGTGGACTCCCTCGTCATTCCCTGGTCTAAAGTCCTCGAACATGCCGCGTGACTACCCAACGGTGCTCGAGCTCGTCGGCGGCACGCCGATCGTTCGCCTGCAGAAGCTCGGCAAGCCCGGCGGGCCGATGCTGCTCGTCAAGCTCGAGTACCTGGAGCCGGGCGGCTCGCTCAAGGATCGCATCGGCCTGCCGCTGATCGAGGCGGCCGAGCGAGACGGAAAGCTCGAGCCGGGCGGCACGATCGTCGAGCCCACGTCCGGGAACACCGGGGTCGGCCTCGCGATCGCGGCGGCGATCAAGGGCTACCGCTGCATCTTCGTCATGCCCGACAAGATGAGCCAGGAGAAGATCGCGCTCTTGCGCGCGTACGGCGCCGAGGTCGTAATCTGCCCGACCGCGGTCGAGCACGACTCTCCGGAGAGCTACTACTCCGTCTCCGACCGGCTCGCCGAGGAGATCCCTGGCGCCTTCAAGCCCGACCAGTACTCGAACATGGCCAACCCGACTGCGCACTACGAGGGCACTGGCCCGGAGCTCTGGGAGGAGACCGAGGGCGAGATCGACGCGCTGGTGATCTCCGTAGGGACAGGCGGGACGATCTCCGGCGTCGGGAAGTACTGGAAGGAGCGGAGCCCCGACGTCCTGATCGTCGGCGCCGATCCGGAGGGCTCCGTCTACACGGCAAAGGACGAGTCCGACTTGCACCCGTACCTCGTCGAGGGCATCGGCAAGGACACGTGGCCGAAGACGATGAACCCAGAGGTCGTGGACGAGTGGATCCGGGTCTCCGATCGCGATTCGTTCCTCGTCGCGCGACGGCTCGCTCGCGAGGAGGGCATCCTCTCCGGGGGCTCCGGCGGGACCTCGGTGGCCGCGATGCTGCGGATCGCCGAGCGGTTCGGCCCGGAGGCGCGAATCCTCACGATGATCCCCGACAGCGGCCGCTCGTACCTGTCGAAGTTCTACGACGACAACTGGATGCTCGACCACGGCTTCGTCGAGCGGCGCACGCCCGTCCCGACTGTCGACCAGGTGCTGCGCGCGAAGCACGTCGAGGAAGCGGACGTCCCCAACCTCGTCACGATCGGGTCGCAGCAAAAGGTCGGCGAGGCGATCGACGTGATGCAGCAGTACTCCATCTCGCAGCTCCCGGTGGTGCGAAACGGCGAAGTGGACTCGCTCGCGGACGTGATCGGCTCGCTCCAAGACCGCGACCTGCTCGACCGCGTCTTCAAGAATCCGGACGCGCTGCACGAGGACGTTGCGGCCGCGATGCAGCCTCCGCTGGCGGCGATCGACGCCACGGAGTCGCTTGACGAGGTCTTCGCGACGCTCACCGGGCGGACGAACGCGGTCGTGGTCGCGCGCGAGGGCAAGCCGGTCGGTGTTTTGACGCGAAGCGACCTGCTCGAGTACCTCGCGCACCATCGTTAACCGGACCTTTGCCGCTCCTTAAGCGCCTTCGGCCATCGTTCGGGACGTGATTCGCGCTTTCCTCACCCTCGTCCTCGCCGCCGGCGCCGCCCTTCCGGGCGGGAGCTGGCAGCGCCTGCCCGCTGTCCCCATCACCGTGGATGCGGGCCGCAGCGCGGTCTGGACGGGCACCGAGATGATCGTCTACGGCGTCCACCGCGTCGCGGCCGACGGAAGCTTCATCGGCGCGACCAACGTCGCCGACGCCTACAACCCCTCGACCCGCACCTGGCGACGGCTTCCGGATCCCCCCGGGCGCACGGAGTTCCTCGGAAACCTGCGCACCGTGTGGACGGGCAAGGAAATGCTCGTCTGGCCCAGCAGGGCCTTCGACCCGAGCACGAACCGGTGGCGACAGCTACCGCGCTTCCTGGCGGGGGGCAGCGGGCTCGTCGTCTGGACCGGCAAAGAGATGATCGGCTGGGGCGGCGGCTGCTGCGGGGACGTCATCTCCGACGGCGCGGCGTACCGGCCGAGCACCAACAAGTGGCGCAAGCTCGCGCGCTCGCCACTCGCGGGAAGCCAACATCCCACTGGAGCATGGACGGGCCGCGAGCTGATCATCCTCGTCGGTGGGCGCGATCCCGACGGGAAGCCCTGGCCCGCGCGGCTCGCGCGCGCCGCCGCGTACAACCCCGCAACGAACACCTGGCGGCGGATTCCGGTGCCGCCCGCGTCCCGCCTCGGCGCGACCGCCGTCTGGAGCGGCCACGAGCTGCTCGTCGTCGGCGGCGCGGGTGAAGCGCGTCCCGGGCGTGTGGCACCGCTCGCGGCCGTCGGCTTCGCGTTCAACCCTTCGACGAACCGCTGGCGGCGTCTTCCCGCCATGCCGGGAGGACGCAACGGGGCGGCCGTGGTCTGGACGGGGAAGCGGCTCCTGGTCTGGGGTGGAAGCAGAACGGCGAACGGCGGGCCTCCTGTCTTTGCGCTCCGCGGCGTCGCCTACGATCCCAAGGCGAACCGCTGGACGGCTTTCGCCCGCGGCCCCCTCTCCGGACGGCTCGACCCGGCCTCCGTGTGGACGGGCCGGAGCCTGCTCGTCTGGGGTGGCGAGAAGCCGAGGACGCCTCTCGGGACCGGCACGCAGTATCTGGCCGACGGAGCCGGGTACACGCCGTAAAACACGGTTTCTAAAGCAGAAAGCCCGCGCAGCCGATGCTTCCGCATGGCCCACTCTGCGGAAGCTCTGGAGCCGCGCCTCGTCGTCGCGGAAGCTCCCGTCGCCGTCCCCGGGTGCCCGCGCGGGCTGCTCGTCGCAATGCGGCCGCGCCAGTGGGTCAAGAACCTGTTCGTGCTTGCCGGCGTCGTCTTTGCCGGCAAGGTGTACGAGCCCCACGCGTTGCTCGAGGCTGCGATCGCCTTCGCCGCCTTCTGCGCAGCATCGAGCGCGGCCTACCTCGTCAACGACGTCCGCGACGCCGCTTCCGACCGCCTGCATCCGCTCAAGCGCCACCGGCCGATCGCCGCTGGAGCCGTTGCCCCCTCGCTGGCCCTCGCGGCATCGGCCATCCTGGCCGCCGTGTCGCTCGGAGCCGCCTCAATCCTCGGTTGGCCCGTGTTGCTCGCGGTCGCGGGATTCCTCGGTCTCCAGGTCGCGTACACGCTCTCGCTGAAGAAGATCGTGCTGCTCGACGTGATGGCGATCGCGGCGCTGTTCGTGATCCGCGCGGCGGCGGGCGCCGAGGCCGTGCGCGTCCCGATCTCGCCGTGGCTCCTGCTCTGCGCCGGCCTCCTCGCCCTCTTCCTCGGCTTTGCAAAGCGCCGAGCAGAGATCGTCAGCTCGCCGACGCGTGCCGTGCTCGCCGACTATCCGCTGGCGCTCGTCGACCAGCTCCTGACGGTCGTCGCGGCCTCGTCGATCACCACGTACGGGATCTACGCGTTCGCAGCGCGGCCGTCGCACTGGATGATGGCCACGATCCCGTTCGTCATCTTCGGGATGATGCGCTACCTGCTGCTCGTCCATCAGCGGGGGCTGACGGAGGAGCCGGACCGCCTGCTCCTCGCCGACCGGCACCTGCTCGCGAGCGTGGCCGGGTTCGCGATCGCCGCGATCGCCGTGCTGCAGCTCTCGTGAGCGAGCTCGCGCTCGTCCGGCCGTCATTCCGCGCGTTCCCGCTTGCACGCATCGCCGGGATCGCCGCGAGCCTGCTCTTTCTCGCCGCGATCGTCTCGCGCAGCGTGCGCGCGTTCAGTGCGCCCGGCTCGGAGATGGACGAGGGCGACCCGCTCGTCTACGGCGAGCGCGTGCTCGGAGGCGACCTGCCGTGGCGGAGCTTCGAGACGTTCTACGGGCCGGGGAACCCCTACCTCGTCGCGCTCGCGTTCCGCCTGCTCGGCGTGAGCGTGTTTGCGGAGCGAACGGTCGGGATGACTTTTCGTCTCGTTCTCTGCGCGGCGCTCCTCTCGCTGGCCTGGCGCTTCGGGCTTGCCGGGTTGCTCTCGGGCGGGCTCGTGCTCCTGATCCTCGTGCCCGCCGGTGAGATCTGGGCCTGGCCCGGATCGGAAGCCGTCGCGTCGATTGCCATGACGGTGGCGCTGCTCGCCGCCGCGCACGCCCGCGAGAGCCGGGCACTGGCGATCGCAGCCGGTGTCGCCGCCGGCGCGACGGTGCTGATCCGGTTCGACTACGCGCCCGCGGTGGTGCTCGCGGCCGTGCCATTCCTCTGGCGGGGAGGCATCTCGCGCAAGCGGTTCGCCCTCGCCGCGGCGGCGACCGCCGGCCTGTACCTGCCGCTGCTCGCCGCAGCCGGGCCGTCGCGGATCTTGCAGGTCGCCGGAGACATCTCGCGCGGGACGGCGGGACGCAAGCTTCCGCTTCCCGATCTGACCTCGTATCCGGGCAACCTGCTGGCCGCGTCCGTCGTTGCGAGCCTCGTCCTCCTCGTCGCCGGGACGCTCCTGCGCTCCCGCGTCTCCCTCGCGGTCGGGCTGGCTTCGCTGGCGACGCTCCCGCACACGCTCGGACGGCCCGACGAGGTGCACATCCTCGCCGGCTGCGTCCTCTCGCTCGTGCTGCTCCCGGCCGTGCTCGTGGCGTTGGTTCGCCACCTCGATGCGCGCTCCCGCGTCGCGGCCGCCGTGGTTCTCGTCGCGGTCGCGGCGGCGGGTTTTGGCGTCGCCCGCGCAAGCGCGACGGGGAATCTCGGCCCGCTGCTGAACACGCTGACCATGCGCGGCGCGAACGTCGTGCACGGCGGCCGCACCTTCCCGCTCGCGGATCGAGACACGAGGCGAGACGTCCAGCGCATCGTCGACGCAGCGGGCGCCGCCGCTCCGGCCGGAAGCAAGCTCTTCGTCGGCCCGCGCGACCTCCGCCGCACGAACTACGCCGACACCTACATCTACTTCCTGCTCCCCGAGTTCCAGCCGGCCTCGTTCTACATCGAGCTCGAGCCGGGGACGCTGAATCAGACCGCAAAGCGCTCGGTGGCCGAGCTCGGGCGCGCGGATCTGCTCATCCTCACCTCGAGGCACGACGACTGGCACGAGCCGAACGCCTCGACCCGGTACCGCTCCGCAGCCCCGAACCGCTACGTCGCGACGCACTTCTGCGTCCGCGCGCACAGCGGGACGTACACGCTGCTCGTGCGCTGCGAGGATCACGGGCGCAACTGACTTTGTGACTCAGAGCCACAAGCCGTCCAGTTGCGACAGTCCACCGGCACCGCGCTCGTGGAGCGAGGCGGCTTCGACTGTCACAACTTCCGCGATAGTGGCTCAGAGCCACTAAGTTCGACAGGGCCGGTAAGAACAGCGATGCCGCAGCCTCGACGATGCGGGCTAGCATGGACGCGATGGCCGTCGAACCACTGCAGGCGCTGCTCGAGCAGGCGTTCCCGGACGCGACCGAGCTCTCGGTCGTCGACCGGACGGGCAGCGGCGACCACTTCCAGGTCACGGTGACCAGCCCGCGTTTCGACGCGCTGCCGCTGATCGACCAGCACCGGCTCGTGAACGACGCGCTCGCCGAGCCGCTGCGCGACGGGACGATCCACGAGCTCCGAATCAAGACGAGAGGAACAGGCTGATGCGCGAGAAGATCCAGCAGGTGATCGAGAACGAGCCGGTGGCCGTGTTCATGAAGGGCACGCCCCAGTTCGTCATGTGCGGCAACTCCGACCGCGCTCTCCGGGCGCTGCGCGAGGCAGGAGCTCCCGTGACCGCGGTGGACGTCCTCCCCGATCCGCAGATCCGCCACGAGCTCTCGTCCATCTCGGGCTGGCCCACGATCCCGCAGATCTTCATCAAGGGCGAGCTCGTGGGCGGTGCAGACATCGTGGAGGAGCTCGGCGCGTCCGGCGAGCTTGAGCAGAAGCTCCGCGAGAAGCTCGGGGATGCCTATCGCGAGAGCGCCGAGACGCGCGTCGTCGACGTCTTGCAGCCGGCGTAGAAGCGCGAGTTCTCACCCCGGCTGAGGCGCGCCGCGCCGCGGTCCATGCGCAGGTTCTCGACGGCACCGCGTCGAGCGTGCTCGACACCGTTCGGCGGCTCGGCTTCCTCCAGCTCGACCCGATCTCGACCGTCGCGCCGCCGCAGCACCTCGTGCTCTGGAGCAGGCTCGGCCCGTTCGACCGCGCCGAGCTCGACCGACTGCTCTGGGAGCAGCGAAAGCTCTTCGAGTACGACGCGTTCGTCTACCCGATCGAGGACCTGCCGCTCCAGCGCGCGCGGATGAGACAGCGGCGGCGCAACGGTTCGTCGAAGCGCCATCAGTGGGTCCGCGACTTCCTGACGGAACACGCACGGTTCCGTCGCTACCTCATGCGCGAGCTCGAGCAGAACGGCCCGCTCCTGTCACGCGATCTGAAGGAGGACATGCCGGCGAACGCGGAGCGCCACGCGTGGTGGGGACGCGGCCCGCTGAGGCTCATGCTCGAGATCCTGGCCGTGCGCGGCGAGATCGCGGTCGCCGGCCGCGCCGGCACGCACCGCCTGTGGGACCTCGCCGAGCGCGTCTACCCCGCGACGGAGACCATCCCGTGGCCGAAGGCCCAGCGGCTGATCGAGGAGAGACGCCGCCGCTCGCTCGGCGTCTGGCTCGAGCGCGGGAAGCTGCGCATCCACCCGGAGGCAGACGACGGACCGGTCCCCGCTCGGACGACGTTCCTCTCGCCGTTCGACCGCCTCGTCCACGACCGAGCCCGCGCCGAGGCGCTGTTCGGCTTCCACTACCGGCTCGAGATGTACGTCCCGAAGGCGAAGCGCGAATACGGCTACTACGTCCTGCCGATCCTCCGCGCCGACCGCATCGTCGGCCGGATCGAGCCCGTGTTCGACCGCAAGACCGGCGTCCTGTCCGTCAACGGCGTCTGGTGGGAGCGGGGGCAGAAGCCGCTCTCGCTCGAGCAGCCACTCCGCAGCCTCGCGAAGTTCCTCGGCGCTAGTCGCGAGTAGGCCGGCGGCCGCGCCGCTGCCGAACGGGGCGCAACTAGAATCTCCTTAGGATGGACTTCGAGACCCGTGCGATCCACGAAGGTCAGGAGCCGGATCCCGCCACCGGTGCGGTGATCGTCCCGATCTACCAGACGTCCACGTACGTCCAGGACGCGGTCGGCGAGCACAAGGGCTACGACTACTCGCGAGTCGCGAACCCGACCCGGAGCGCGCTGCAGCAGTGCCTCGCGTCGCTCGAGAACGCCGAGCACGGGATCGCCTTCTCGTCGGGCCTCGGCGCGACCACCACGCTCATGCACCTGATCAACCCCGGCGACCGGGTCGTGCTGATCGCGGACGTCTACGGCGGCGTCTACCGGATGACCTCCCAGGTCTACGAGCCGAAGGGCTACGTCTTCGACTACCTCCCCGCGGCGGACTTCGCGCAGCTGGGCGACCACCTCGACGAGCAGACGCGGATCGTCTGGATCGAGTCCCCGTCGAACCCGATGCTGAACGTCGTCGACATCCGGGCGGCAGCCGACGCCGCGCACAAGGTCGGCGCGCTACTCGTCGTCGACAACACGTTCGCGACGCCCTACCTCCAGAACCCGCTCGATCTCGGCGCGGACATCGTCGTCCACTCGACCACGAAATACCTCGGCGGCCATTCCGACGTCGTGGGCGGCTTCGCGGCCACCAACGACCCGACCGTCGCCGAGCGCTTGTACTTCCTGCAGAAGTCGCTCGGCGCGATCCCCGGGCCGTTCGACTCGTGGCTCGTGCTGCGGGGAATCAAGACGCTCGCCGTGCGCATGCGCCAGCACTGCCGGAACGCGCACGCCATCGCCGGGTTCCTCGAGCGGCACCCGCGCGTCGAGAAGGTGCTCTACCCGGGCCTCCCCACGCATCCCGGCCACGCGATCGCCGCGCGCCAGATGCGCGACTTCGGCGGGATGATCTCCTTCCTCGTCGAGTCGGAGGCCGAAGCCGTCGACCTCGTCTCCCGCACGAGGATCTGGAAGCTCGCGGAGTCGCTCGGCGGTGTCGAGAGCCTGATCGAGCACCCCGCGCGGATGACTCACGCCTCCACGGCCGACGCGCCGTTCGCCGCGCCTCGTAACCTCATCCGCCTGTCGGTCGGGATCGAGTCCGCCGAGGATCTGCTCGAGGACCTCGAGCTCGCGCTTGCGGCCGCGGTCGGAACTCCGGGCAGCACCGCGGTGTAGTTCCAGCACCAACGTCGGAAAGGACATCGCGATGAGGAAGGCAGTGCTCCTGCTCGTCGCCGTGGGCGCGGTCGCGCTCCCGGCAAGCGCGGTCGCAAAGGGCGCCTCGGAGGCGTCGATCCAGGGTCCCGGGCTTGGCAAGACGCTGAGGATCAGCGGAAACGGGGAGACGAGCGGCGACAAGCTCGGCAATCTCGGGCAATCCGCCGGCTTCTTCCCCGCCGTCTACGGCCAGACGCCCGATCCGATGAGCGATCAGCGACCGGCCGGAAAGCTCGGGCCTCGCTACCGGATCGTCTGGACGGTTCCCGGACCGAGCGGCATCTCGAAGATCAGCCAGGACGCGTATCCGTTCGCTGAGCCGCAGCCCGTGACGTACATGAAGCCCGGACAAGTGTTCTGGGACGGCCAGCACACGCGCGGGGGCTGGTATGTCGGTGGCTCCGAGCTAGGCGCGAGCCTGTTCGCGGTCGGCGTACCGAGAAGCGCCCCTTCGGCGGGCGGCTTCGACTGGGCGAAGTGGACGTTGATCGGACTGGCCGGTGCGGCACTCGTGCTCGCGCTGGCGTTCGCGGTGACGCGCTCGCGACGGCTTCGTCCGGAACCGGCCGTCTAGAGCCCAGCTTAGGATCGGGGGGTGGCGGATCTCGCCCCCCTCGACCTCGGCTTCCAGGGACGCGACCGCGTCATCGGCGCGTACGCCCTCGACACCGAGGACGGCCCGGGGCTCTTCGATTGCGGACCCGCCTCGAGCATCCCGCGTCTGAAGGACGGGCTGGCCGCGCGGGGGCTCGCGCTCACGGACATCCGGCACCTCCTGCTCAGCCACATCCATCTCGACCACGCGGGCGCGGCCGGGTCGCTCGTGCGCGAGCACCCCGGCCTTCAGGTGCACGTGTCGGAGATCGGGGCGCCGCATCTCGCCGACCCGAGCCGGCTCGAGGCGAGCGCCCGGCGGCTCTACGGCGACTCGTTCGACGCGCTCTGGGGTGAGCTCGAGCCCGTTCCCGAGGAGAATCTGCACTCCGTCGGGGCGAGCGTCCTCGGGCTCGAGTGCTTCCCGTCGCCGGGTCACGCGGGACACCACGTCTGCTACTTGGCCCGCGACGGCACGCTCTACGCCGGCGACGCCGCGGGAGTTCGCATCCCACCGCACATCTGGGTCATCCCGCCCACGCCGCCGCCCGAGTTCGAGCTCGAGGCGTGGCTTGCGACACTCGACGAGATCGAGGCGCGCCATCCGCAGCGACTCGCGCTGATCCACTTCGGCGTCGCCGACGACCCAGAGCCGCACCTGGCCGAGCTGCGTCGGCGGCTCGCCGAGTGGGTCGACGCCGCCGAGCGCGGCGCGGACGAAGCGGCGTTCGCGGAGTACGTCCGCGGTGAGCTCGGCGACGGCGCCGACGACTACGAGCATGCGATGCCTTTCTGGCAGTCGTACGCCGGATTGAAGCGGTATGTCGAAAAGCGGGCGGCCGCGTGACGAGCCCACTGCGAGAGCGCAATTTCCGCTTGCTGTTCTCCGCGAGGACGATCTCGTTCTTCGGGACGAACCTCGCTCCGATCGCAGTCGCGTTCGGCATCCTCGGCATCAACGGATCCCCAACGGCCGTCGGCCTCGCGTTCGCGGCCTGGACGCTCGCGCAGGTGTCGACGTTGCTCGTTGGCGGAGTCGTCGCCGACCGCCTGCCGCGCCGGGTCGTGATGATCGCCTCCGACGGAGCGAACTGCGCGATCCGCGCCGCGATGGGTGCGCTGCTCGTCTCGGGCCACGCGCAGGTCTGGGAGCTGATCGCGCTGCAGGCCCTCGGCGGCGCTGCGACCGCGTTCTACTCGCCGGCCTCGACCGGACTCGTCCCCGAGACCGTTCCGGCCGGGTCGCTGCAGCAGGCGAACGGCCTGATGAGCATCGCGCGGTACGCGGCGTTCCCGTTCGGAGCGGCCGCCGGCGGCGTCATCGTCGCGACGGTCGGGCCGGGCTACGCGCTGTGGCTCGATGCCGGCACATACGTGACCAGCGCACTGCTCCTCGTGCTGATGAGGCTCCCCAAACGGGCGCGGACGGTCGCCGCGCCGAACTTCGTCCAGGAGCTGCGGGAGGGCTGGCACGCGTTCACCGAGCACACGTGGGTCTGGCTCCTCACCGGGTGGATCTCGTTCTACTTCCTGATCACGTACGCGCCGTTCTTCGTGCTCGGCCCGTACATCGCCAAGCAGTCGATGGGGGGCGCGTCCGCCTGGGCGACCGTGGTGACGGGAGAGGCCGTCGGCGCCCTGCTGGGAGGCATCGTGGGGGTGCGGGTGCGTCCGCGCCGCGCGATGCTCGTGATCGGCGCGCTCTTCATGGTCACGGCGTTCCAGTCGGTGCTGCTCGCGCTCCGCGCCCCGCTGCCTTCGATCGCTGCGGCTGCGGTGCTTGCCGGCTTTGCCTTCTCCTACGGCACGGTCGTCTGGGACACGTCGCTCCAGCGTCAGATCGCACCGGAGAAGCTCTCGCGCGTCAGTGCGTACAACTGGATGGGCGCGATGGCCTTCCTGCCCGCGGGCTATGCACTCGCCGGTCCGGTCGCTCAGGCGATTGGGCTCTCCGCATATCTCTGGATCGGCGCGGTCTGGGTCGTGCTCTCGACGGTTGTGGTGCTCTGCGTCCGTGACGTGCGCGAGTTCAGGGACGACGGTCCGCTCGGCGCGCCCACGGCCGTCACTGCGTCACCCGCATGAAATTCTCGCCGGTTCTGTTCGGGCAGCCGCAGTTCCGCCTGCTCTTCCTCGGACGCGCGGTCTCGTTCCTCGGGAACGCCGTGGCGCCGGTCGCGCTCGCGTTCGCGGTGCTCGATCTCACGGGCTCCAAGTCCGACCTCGGCTTGCTCCTGGCCGCCCGCTCGCTGCCGCAGGTCGTGTTCATCCTCGTAGGCGGAGCGCTCGCCGACCGATTCCCGCGGCACCACGTCATGGTGGTGTCCAGCATCGTGTCGGGCTCGAGCCAGGTGGCGATCGCGGTGCTGCTGCTCACGCACCACGCGCAGCTCTGGCACCTGATCGCGCTCTCCGTCGTGAACGGCGTGTCGACTGCGTTCTTCTTCCCCGCGTCCTCCGGCGTCATCCCGCAGACGGTGCCGCGGGAGCTCCTGCAACAGGCGAACGCCGTTCTGCGCCTGGCCCTGAACACCAGCGCGATTGCGGGCGCCGCCTTGGGCGGAATCGCGGTCGCGGCCGCCGGCGCGGGCTGGGCGATCGCGTTCGACGGGGCGACCTTCCTGCTGGGCGCGGTCTTCATCGGCGCGATGTCGGTTCGAGCAGCCGAGAGCGACGAGGTGACGACTCTCCTCGCCGAGCTCCGAGACGGCTGGAAGGAGTTCCGCGGGCGCACCTGGCTCTGGGCGATCGTCCTGCAGTTCTCGATCGTCAATGCGGCGCAGTTCGGCAGCATGAACGTCCTAGGCCCGGTTATCGCGAGAGCCAGACTCGGAGGACCCGCGGCCTGGGGCGCGATCCTCGCCGCGCAGGCCGCCGGACTCCTGTTCGGAGGGTTGTCCGCGCTACGATTCCGCCCGCGCCGGATGCTCCTCACGGCGACGTTCGGAATCCTGCTCATGCCGATCGTGCTGGTTGCGCTCGCCCTACCTGCGCCGTTGGCGGTCGTCCTGGCCGCCGCGTTAGTTGCGGGCGTCGGCATCGAGACCTTCGGCATTCTCTGGGACACGACGATGCAGCAGGAGATCCCCCAGGAAAAGCTCTCGCGCCTGTACGCCTACGACATGCTCGGCTCGATCATGTTCGTTCCGCTCGGACTCGCGATCGCCGGCCCGCTCGCGCAGGCGATCGGTGTGCGGGAGACGCTCTGGGCAGCGTGCGCCTGCATCATGGCCGTGTCGCTCGCGGTGCTCACGGTTCCGGACGTGCGGAACCTGTCGCGACGCTAGCGATCGCCGACTCGTACGCGGCCACGTAGTCCGCGACCATCCGCTCGGGCGAAAAATGCTCCTCGGCAAAGCGGCGAAGCTCCAGCGGATCGAGATCGTCAGAGCGCTCGAGCGCCTCGGCCATGTCGCGGTAGCTCTCGACGATGATGCCGCTTCGCCCGTCCTCGATCACCTCCGGAACCGCTCCCCAGCGCGTGGCGATCACCGGCGTGCCGCACGCCATCGACTCGATCATCACCAGGCCGAACGGCTCCTCCCACTCGATCGGAAACAGCGTGGCGCGCGCGTTCTGCAGGAGCTCGACCTTCTCGCCGTGGGAGACCTCGCCGAGATACTCGATGTCGCCGATGAGATGGGGCGCGACGAGCTCGTCGAAGTAGTCGATCTCCTTCCGGTCCTGCTTCTTGCCCGCGAGCTTGAGCGGCACCCCGGCTTCCATCGCGACGGCGACCGCCCGATGCGCGCCCTTGTCCGGGCTCATCCGGCCGAGGAACAGGAGGTAGTCGCCGCGATGGGGCTTGCACGGGTAGACCGAGAAGTCGAGCGCATTCGGGCAGTTCGCCAGCCAGGGCAGCTCCGGCCTCGGCTTGCGCTGGTTCATCGAGATCGAGATCAGCCCGACCTTCGGCGCCACCCGCGCGAGCGACGCATACATCTCGCCGGGCTCGCCGTCGAGCGGACCGTGGACCGTATGGACGACCGGTGTCTCGACCGCGCCGCCGAGCACCGCGCCGAGCATCCCCGTGTGGTCGTTGATCACGTCGAAGTCGGTGGAGCGCTCGTAGCAGGAGAGCGCGTGGCGGAGCTCCGGCTGCGTGCGCCCGATTTGCGCGCTCGGCGCCTCGGGGTACACGGCGGCGAGCGTCGCGTGCGTCTTCGAGTCGCCCGACGCGAAGAGGGTGACGTCGTGGCCGGCCGCAGCGAGCCCGTCCGCGAGCAGCGAGACGACCCATTCGATGCCGCCGTAGCCGGTCGGCGGCACCGCGAACCAGACCGGACTCAGGACGGCGATCCTCATGCCGGCTCGATTCTCACCCGCCCGCCGTCCACGCGCACGTCCCAGAGCCCGTCGAAGGCGCGAATGCCGGTGAGCCGGATCGCCCCCGCCCAGGAGGGAAGCTCGGTCGGTGCGTTCGTCGCAAGCTGGTGCCGGCGCCGGTCGGGATAGAGGCCGAGCAGCAACTGGAGGAGGAGCACCGGCGTTCCCGCGGCCCACGCCTGCGGGCGCGCGGCGGTCGGATAGGCGATCGGGAACGGCGTGTCGGCGCGGCGCATGCCAGCGAAGACCTCCGGGAGCTGATGGTCGAAGTGTGCGGACGCGTTGAGCATCCGCTGGATGATCCGCTGCGTCTCGGACCAGCGGGCATAGCGGGCGAGCCCTGCGGCGATCAGCGAGTTGTCGTGCGGCCAGACGGTGCCGTTGTGGTACGAGAGCGGGCTGTAGCCGGCGTCGGCGCTCGACATCGTGCGGACGCCCCAGCCCGACCAGAGCGGCTCCGCCATCAGCGCGTCGACCACCCGCTCCACGCGCTCGGGCTTGACGATTCCGCTCCAGAGCAGGTGCCCGATGTTGGAGCAGAGCGAGTCGACCTGGCGCTTCTCGCCGTCGAGCGCAAGCGCGAAGTAACCGCCGCGCCGGTCGATCCAGAACGAGCGGTCGAAGCGGTCGCGCAGCTCGTCGGCCTCCTGGTCCAGCCGCGCGGACAGGTCGCGGTCGCGCCAGACCTCGCGGGCGATGTCCGCCATCCGCCGCTTCGCGTCGTAGACGTAGCCCTGGACCTCGCAGGGTGCGATGGCCCCTTGCGCTATGCGCCCGTCCTCGAACCGTTGCGAGTCGTCGGAGTCCTTCCAGGACTGGTTGTGGAGACCGCGGTCGGTTCGGCGGTCGTACTCGACGAAGCCGTCGCCGTCGCGGTCTCCGTAGTCGTCGATCCATGTGAGCGCTCGCATGGCGGGCTCCCGCAGCCGCTCGACCAACGCGACGTCGTCCGTCCAGCGCCAGACCTCGGAGAGCAGGATCAGGTAGAGCGGCGTCGCGTCGACAGAGCCGTAGTAGCGCGCGAACCAGTGCTCCGCGGCCTTTCCCCGCCGTACCTCGTGGACGATCTTGCCCGGCTCGGCGTCAATCGACGGGTCGTCCTCCCGCGCCTGCAAGTGAGCGAGGACCTCGAGCGCGTTCCGGGCGAGCTCCGGCCCGAAGAGCAGGGTCTGCAGGCACGTGATGATCGTGTCGCGGCCGAAGACGGTCATGAACCAGGGCATGCCCGCAGCAGGGAGCTTCCCGATGCCGGGGTCGCCGTTTCCGTCGCCCGAGCGCATGCGCAGCGCGGCGAGATCGGAGACCGACTGCCCGAAGGACCGGGAGAGGTCGTCCCACGAGGCGCGAAGCTGTGGCACTCGAAGACGCCAGGCGACGAGCGACTCGCGAACGTGCGCCCGCTCCTCGCCGAAGTGACGCTCCGCGAAGCGCGGCTCGATCTGCGGGTCGCCGTTCCGCGACGGGAAAGCCCCGACCCGAAGCTCCCAGCGCTCGCGCGGGTCGAGCTCGAGCCGGTAGCGGACGCCGTCGGCCTCGACCTCACCGACGCGGGAGAACACGATGCGCGTGCAGGCACCGCCTGGATCCGAGTCCTCGAGCAGCAGCTCGTCGAGATCGCCGTCCCAATGTCCGGCGACGACCTGCGGGAGGGGCGGCGCGTTGAGCGGATCGCCGAGGGCGAAGTCGTGCGCCTTCACGGCCATGATGTCCGCGAAGTCGGCGCCGATCTCCAGCTCGACGTCGAACGCGATCCGCCGCATGCTCTGGTTCTCGAAGGTCAGTGTGTCCTCCATCGCCCGGCCGACGAAGCGCGTTCGCTCGATCGAGAGCTCGTCGATGCCCAGGCCGCCCGCAAGCGGGTTGCGGAGGAAGAACGCAGCCGAGAAATACTCGACCTTGCCGGACGAGAGCAGCAGCGGCCGCTTGCCGTTCACGGTGAGCCGGAGCCGCGACAGGAAGCGCGTGTCGTCGGCGAAGAGCCCACCCGTCGCGCCGGCAACGTCGCCGATCTCGTCGCAGATGCAGAACGTCGAGCCCTCGAGGATCGTGAGGGTGCTGCCGTTCACGCCGGCTCGTCGCGCAGGATCCGGGCGCCGGAGGCCTGGTTCAGCGCCTTGACGACGAGCTCGTCGACGTTGACGCGCAGCGGGCGGGTTAGCGCGAAGACGACGCAGTCGGCGATGTCGCTCGGCTGCATCGCCTCGACGCCCGTGTAGACCGCGCGCGCCGCCTCCTCGTCGCCGCGGAAGCGCACGCGCGAGAAGTCGGTCTCCACGAGGCCCGGATCGACCGTGGTGATCCGGATCGGCCGGCCGAGGAGATCCTCGCGGAGCGCGTACGTGAAGCCGCGCACGGCGAACTTCGACGTCACGTAGAGGGATCCGTTCGGATAGGCGGCTCGCCCCGCGACCGAGCCGATGTTGACGATGTGGCCACCGTCGCGGATGTGCGGGAGGCAGAGGCGCGTCATGCGGATGAGCCCGTTCACGTTCGTCTCGAGCACGGTGCGCTCGTCGGCCTCGTTCGAGTTGGTGAACGGGTCGCGGCCGAGCGCAAGGCCCGCTGCGTTGACGAGCACGTCCAGGCCGCCGAGCTGCTCGACCGCGCCGGCGACGAAGCGCTCGCAGCTGTCGGGATCGGTGACGTCGAGCTCGAGCGCGACGTCCGTGGCCAACCGGTCGACGCGACGGGCGCCGCCCGCGACGCGCACGCCTGCCTCGGTCAGCGCAACGGCAGTCGCGGCGCCGATGCCGCTGGACGCGCCGGTGACGATCGCTGTCTTCCCTTCGAGCCCTGCCACGGCGCCGGACTCTACAGCGGCGTTCGGCGAGGCTCTGCGGCCCCGAGCTCGACCTGGTCCGCCCCGCCCCCGACATGGTCGACCTGCAGGGTCGTGTGCGTCAGCTCGAAACGCTCCGCGAGCACGCGCTCGAGCCGGCGGCGGATCGCGTGGCAGTCCGCGTCCGGCTCGACGAGAACGTGCGCAGACGCCGCTGGAAAGCCGCTCCCCACCGTCCACACGTGCAGGTCGTGCGCCTCGACGACCTGCGGCTCCGCGATCAGCGCGCGTCCGACAGCGTCTGGATCGATGTCCGTCGGCGAGCCCTCCAGGAAGATCCGGGTCGAGTCGCGCAGCAGCCCGAAGCTCGCCCAGAACGCGAGGCCCGCGACGAGCAGCGACGCGAGCGGGTCGAAGCGGTTCCACCCCGTGAGCAGCACGAGCCCGCCGGCAACTGCAGTGCCGGCGAAGGCCGCGAGGTCGGTGACGAGATGGAGGAAAGCCCCGCGGACGTTCAAGCTCTCGCGGTTCGCGCCTGCGAGCACGCGCGTCGCCAGCAGGTTGACGAGCACGCCGACCCCCGCGACGACGAGCACGATTCCGCCGCGCACCTGGGGCGGGTCGACGAGGCGCCCGACCGCGGAGTACACGATCCAAACTCCCACGAGAAGCAACGTGATGCCGTTCGCCTGCGCGGCGAGGATCTCGACGCGGCGGTACCCGAAGGTCCAGCGCCCGGTGGCCGGGCGCGCCGCAACCGCGACCGCAAAAAGAGCGAGCCCGAGGGCGGCCGCGTCCGTGAGCATGTGGCCCGCGTCCGCGAGCAGCGCGAGGGAGCGCGCGACGATCCCAGCGGCAAGCTCCGCGGCCATCAGCCCGACGATCAGGGCGAGCGCGATCGCGAGCGCGCGCCGGTCGGAGGACGCGCTGTCGTGCGCATGGCCGTGATGCGAATGCACTGTCACGCCGCGACCAAGCGTACTGAGCGCTCGCGTGGCCGGTTCCGCGCAGGCGATACTTCCGGCGTGGCCCCTTCGGCAGTTCCGCAGCTGCTCTCCGGCACCGCGCGCCGGCTCGTGGAGATCCTCGACGGCGCGACGGCGTGCGTCGTCTCGCGCGTGATCGGCGACCTGCTCGTCGATCTGACGCAGCATTCGAGCTCGGGGAGGATCGACTCGGGCCACGAGTACCTCGTCTCGGACTTTCCGTTGACCCAGCAGGTGATCGAGAGCGGCGAGCCCCAGGTCGTCGTCCTCTCCGATCCCGAGGCCGATCCGGCCGAGGCGGAGCTGTTGCGGCGTATCGGCTTCGAGTCGCTGCTGATGCTTCCGCTCGAGACGAGCGGGAGCTCGTGGGGCCTCCTCGAGGTCTACGGCGACAAACGGGGCTTCACCGGAGCCGACGTCGAGGCCGCGAGCGCGGTCGCCGCCGAGACCGGACGCAAGCTGGAGGAGCTCGCGTAACCGCGCCGCGCTCCGTCTTCGTCCTTCGTCGCGGGCTGTTCGGGTTCCGCCACGGCGACGTCGTCGACGCGCTGGAGGAGCAGCGCCGGGAGATCGAGGCCCTCAGCGCGGCTGTCGAGTCGCTTTTGAGCGAGAAGGGCCAGGCCTGGCTTGGCGGGGACGAGCGTGCGGCGTCTGCGCGGCTCGACGAGATCTCCGCGAAGCTCGACCGGCTGCTCGCCGAGAGCGACGAAACGCAGGAATCACGCGAGGTCGAGCAGCGGCAGGTGTACGTCTCCGAGCTGGGCGACCTGGGCGAGTTTCGAGCCCGGCGCGTCGCGCGACGAGGTGGCGCCTGACCGTCCCCGCGGTCAGCGGCCCGAGGACACCGGATACTCGCGGGCCGACGAGCTCCCCTCGTACCGGCTGCGGGTCGTCAGATACCGGCCCACGTTGCGCCGCGTGACGAACTTCAAGCCCGTGTTCGTGTCGGCCGGAGACACGAGTCCCCCGCTGTAGCGGTAGAGGAACAGCTGCTGGATCGGCAACAAGCCCTGGAGGTATGGCTGCTGGTCGATGGTGAAGTCGAGCCGGCCCGCGGCGACCGACTCGAGCGTGCCGGGCAGCAGGTCGTAGCCACCGGCGTGCACACCCTTGCGATGGAGACCGTGTCTTCGCATCACGTCGGCGACCGCCTGAGTCGAGCCCCCGTCGACAGCGAACATGCCGCGCAGGTGCCGGTGGGCGAGGTAAGTCGCCTCCACCTTCTTCCGCTCCCTCACGACGTCCGCGCCCGTCGCGACCACGTGCACGTGGATCGGCTTCCCGGAATCGCGCACGGCGTCGAGCGCCCCGTCGACCCGAGGCTGGATGTTCAGCTGGCCGGGCGTCGCGATGAAGAGGTAGACGTCACCCGCGGGGACGAGCTCCACGATCCGCGAGCCGAACTTCAGGCCGGACTGATAGAGGTCCTGCCCGACATACGCGTACCGCACATTCCCGCGGCCGCCGTCGGCGTTGTAGGAGACGACCGGGATGTGCCGGGCGAGCGCAGTCGCCGTCAGCGTGTTGAACGCGACCGGATCGATGATCGAGACGGCGATCCCGTCCGCGCCGCCCTGCACTGCCCGGCGCATCGCGGAGACCATCTCTCTCACGTCACTGCGTTTCGATCCGGTCCACTCGTAGTCCACGCCGAAGAGGGAGCATGCATCCTGAATCCCGTAGCGGGTCGGCACGAAGAACGGATTCGTGGTCGCGTGATTGACGAAGACGAAGCGCCAGCGCGGATGACTGCGGAGGAAGCTCTCGGGCGCCCCTTCCGCCCGGCCGGCGAGGACCGCGGCAGCCGCGGCAGCGCCCCCCGCGCGGCGCAGAAGCCGGGCCCGGTCGAACTGCTCGCTCACGCGGAGGTCCGGCGGACGAGCGCGACCGTCGCCATGATCGCCAGCGCGCCGAGCAGGACGAAGACGCCGGTCTCGATCGCCTGGAACGTCCAGAAGCGGTCGTTGGGCTGGAACGTGATCGCGCGGCGCCAGCCGAGCGACAGCAGGTAGTCCTGCGGGTCGACCCTCGCGCGCTGCGCGTGGACGATCGCAAGATCCTCTCGCGCGGTCGGGATCTGCCGCCCGACCGAGTCGACGAGTCGGTTCTCGAGAATCCAGTCGCGTCCGCGCGCGCTCTGCGCGACGCTGTCGACAGTGCGCTGGAGAGGCGGCAGGTAGTGCGGGCGCAACAGCGTCTCGACCCCGACTCGCACGGCGACGAAGATGCCGACCGCGAGAGACATCGCCGGGACTGTCCGGCGCAGGAGGGTCCCGGCCAGCGCCCCGCTTGCGAAGGCGAAGAACGCATACGCGGGGACGACGAGCCCTTCGACGTCGAACGCGTGCGGGCCGATTCGGCCGCCGAGATCGTCGAACGGGGTACGCCACCACATCGTCAGCGCCGACAGGATCGCGGCTGCGACAACCGTCGCGACACCGAGCAGCATCGTCCTCGACAGCACCCAGCGCTGCCGCGACAGGCTCTGCGTCCAGGCAAGACGGAACGTGCCCGATTCGAACTCTCGCGCGAGGAGAGGTGCGCCGAGGAAGAGTCCGGCAAGCGCCGGCAGGACCGCGAGATACCGCGTCACCGCGACGCGGGCGGCGAACTCGCTCCGAAAGTGACTGACGATCAGCCCGCAGCCGGATCGTGTGGCGGGCGGCAGGCAGGAAGAGAGCGCGTGCCGGTGATAGGCGGCCCGGATCGGCAGCTCAGTGACGAATGCTGCGACCGCGAGGAGGATGAGCAAGCCGACGGTCGCCAGGAGCTGAGGCCGGTGCTGGCGCCAGGTCAGCCATGCCATCGCAGCCTCGACGGCTCGGGGGGCTGCGGAGAGGGAAGCTCTTCAGGCGCCATGTACGCGAGCAGCAGCTCCTCCAGCCCGATCTGCTCGACGGACCACGTCGGATCGGCGATCGGCCCGTCCGTCCGGACGAGGAGCGTGAGCTGGCGACCGCTCGATCGCTCGCGCACGATCTCCGCCACGCCGCGGATCCGGCCGAGCGGACGGCGCGCGCCCGTGAGCAGCCGATGTGACGCGAGCAACTCGTCGACCGTGCCGTCGAGGCCGACGTGCCCGTGACCGAGTAGGACGATCCGCTCGCAGACCCGCTCGATGTCGGTGAGCACCCTGGTCGCGACGACGACCGCCGAGCCGATTTCGGCCGCGCCCTCCATCAGCAGGCGCAGGAGCTCTCGGCTCGCGAGCGGATCGAGCCGCGCAAACGGCTCGTCGAGCAGCAGCAACGCAGGCCGCTTGCCGAGCGCGAGAGCGAGGGCGAGGTGTGCGCGCTCGCCCGGAGAGAGCGCGGAGATCTGCGTGCCGGGCGACGATCGCGAGAGCAACTCGGTCGCGAGCGCCTGATCCCAGCGGGGATTCGAGATGCGCGCGAAGTCGAGCATCTCGCCGACGGTGAAGCCGCGGTAGAGCGGAGCGCCCTGCGCGACGTAGCCGATGTCGGCGAGAGCGGCCGGATCGCGCCGCGGGTCGCGGCCACAGACCGTGACGGCGCCCTCGGTCGGCTCGAGCAGGCCGACGGCGAGACCGAGCAGCGTGGACTTGCCCGCGCCGTTCGGTCCGGCGATGCCGACGATCGACGGTTCGGGAATCGTCAGCGTGCAATCGCGGAGCGCCCAGGTGCGCCGGTATCGCTTGCCCAGCGCGGAGGTATCGAGCAGTGCGCTCATGCGGCGCGGCGGTCGAGTGCCTCCCGGAGTGTCCTCGAGACGAGTGCGCGGATGCTCTCTTCGTCGAGTCCTGCGCGTTGCGCTTCCGCGAGCCAGGCCAGCAGCGCGCGTCCCAACGACTCGTGATGCTCGAGCGAGGAAGCGATCAGCGTGCTTGAGACGAACGTGCCTCGTCCCTGGCGCGGGTCCACCAGACCCTCGCGCTCGAGCTCCCGGTACGCCTTCGCAACAGTGTTCGGGTTGATCGCCAGCTCCGCGACCACTTCGCGCACAGTCGGGAGCTGGTCGCCGACGTCGAGCAGGCCCAGGCGAAGCGCCTCCTTCACCTGCTGCACGATCTGGAGGTACATCGGCAGCCCCGAGCGTTGATCGAGGTGGAACTGCATCGCGGTGTGAGTCTACTCCCCGGTTTGCCGGGCTTTGAACTAAAGCACTAGTGGAGTAGTATTTTCACCCACTCCCCGCGGACCTCGCTGGCGGAGCATTGCCCAAACAACAGGAGGCTCGCATGCGATTTACCCCCCGCAAGGCCGGAGCGCTGTTCCTCGTGCTCGCGGTCGTCACGGTGGCGCTCACCGCCAGCATGGCGTCCGCACGACCGGCCCGCAGCAGCGCCAAGCTCCAGGCGTGCGCCTTGCTGCCCGACACGAAGTCGTCGACCCGCTACACGCTCTTCGACGCTCCGTACCTGAAGGCCGCGTTCAAGGCCGGCGGCATCTCCGCGCAGGTGCTGAACGCCCAGGGGAGCTCTTCCCGCCAGAAGTCGCAGGCGGAGGGCTGCCTTGCCAAGGGCGCGAAGGTCATCCTGCTCGATCCCTTTACGACAGCCGCAGGACTCGCGATCACGGCCGAGGCCGTCTCGCGTGGCGCAAAAGTCATCGACTACGACCGCCTCGTGCCGAAGAGCAAGGTCTCGTACTACGTCTCGTTCGACAACGTGGGCGTCGGCAAGTTGCAGGCGAACGGCCTGATCGCCGCCCTAAAGGCGAAGGGGACCTACAACTCGAAGCCGGTGATCGCCGAGCTCAACGGTGGCATCACGGACAACAACGGCCACCTGTTCAAGCAGGGCTACGACTCGGTGCTGAACCCGCTCTACAAGAGCGGCGCGCTGAAGAAGGCCACCGCCGGCGACCAGTGGACCGACTGGGATCCAATCAAGGGGCGCACGATCTTCGACCAGATCCTTGCCCGCAACGGCAACAAGATCCAGGGCGTGCTGGCGGCGAACGACGGCCTCGCAGGGGCTGTCATCGCGTCGCTGAAGGCGCATGCCTTGAAGCCGATCCCGCTTACGGGTCAGGACGCGACGCCGACCGGCGTGCAGTTCATCCTCGCCGGCTGGCAGAGCGGCACCGTCTACAAGGCGATCAAGCCGCAGGCGAACGCCGCGGCGCAGGTCGCGATCAACATCATCAAGGGCAAGCCCGTCAAGACCAACGGAAAGGTCAGCGGCACGCCCTCGATCCTCTTGAAGCCGATCTGGCTCACGAAGGCCAACTACAAGAAGGTCTTCACGGATGGGTTCCTCAAGAAGAGCGACGTCTGCACCGGGGACTACGCGCAGTACTGCAAGTAGGAGCTACACCGGGAGGGGCGGGTCGACCGCCCCTCCCGTCTCTGTCTGATTTACGCTGACGCTTGGTGGCGACGACGACACCCACGCTGGAGTTGCGCGGACTCTCGAAGGCGTTCGGGTCGGTGCAAGCCCTGTCGGACGTGGATTTCGAGGTGCGCGACGGCGAGGTGATGGCGCTCGTCGGCGACAACGGCGCCGGCAAGTCGACGTTGATCAAGTGCGTCGCGGGTATCTATCCGATCGACTCGGGCGAGGTCCTCTTCGACGGCGATCCCGTGACGATCCACGGGCCCAAGGACGCCGCGAAGCTCGGGATCGAGGTCGTCTACCAGGACCTGGCGCTCTGCGACAACCTCGACGTCGTCCAGAACATGTTCCTCGGCCGTGAGATGCGCGACTTCCTGAATCGCCTGCGTGAGGCGCCGATGGAGCAGCGCACCGCAGACACCCTGAAGTCGCTCTCGGTGACGACGATCAGCTCGGTTCGGCACCCCGTCGCCACCCTCTCGGGCGGTCAGCGCCAGTCGATCGCGGTCGCGCGCGCGGTGCTCTGGAACTCGCGCGTGGTGATCCTCGACGAGCCGACCGCCGCGCTCGGCGTGGCTCAGACACGGCAGGTACTCGAGCTGGTGAACCGGCTCGCCTCACAGGGGCTCGCGGTGGTGCTCGTCTCGCACAACCTCCACGACGTCTTCGAGGTCGCCAACCGCATCAGCGTCCTGCGCCTCGGGCGAGTGGTCGGGGTCTACGAACGCGCCGAGACGACGCAACAGGAGATCGTGGGAGCGATCACGTTCGGCTCGGCGGCGAAGGCAGAGGCGGCCGAATGAGCGACGCGGCGCCGCTCGAAGTCAAGATCGCAGCCGAGGCGGAAGACGAGAGCATCGGCGCCGCCGTCCGCCGGCGTCTCGACCGGCTGAAGGCCGGCGACGTCGGCTCGCTGCCGGTGATCGTCGGGATGATCCTGATCACGATCTTCTTCACCGCGAAGACGAACGTGTTCTTCACCGCGGTCAACTTCGACAACCTGATTCCACAGATGTCCCAGGTCACGGTGATGGCGATGGGCGTGGTGTTCGTGCTGCTGATCGGGGAGATCGACCTTTCGATCGGGTTCCTGAGCGGCCTCTGCGCCGTCGCCGTCGCGGAGCTGCAGCTGTCCGGCTCGAGCCACGCGTACCCGTGGTACATCGCAATCGGCGGGGCGATCCTCCTCGGAGCCGTGATCGGCGCGGTGCAGGGCTCGATCGTCGCCTTCCTCGGCGTGCCGTCGTTCGTCGTCACGCTCGCCGGGCTGCTGGCGTGGAACGGCCTGATCATCCAGGCGCTCGGCACGCAGGGCGTGATCGGGATCCAGGAGCAGAAGATCAACGACGTCGCGAACTACTTCTTCCCCAAGTGGGCCGGCTGGGCGGGGGCTGCCGCGGTCACGCTCGGCTACCTCGCGATCGCGGTCGGCGGCTACGTCTCGCGGCGGCGCGCGGGGCTCCGAGGCGGGAATCTCTGGCTGATCGCGCTGCGCGTCGTGTTCCTCTCCGCGACGGCCTGGGTCGTCGCCGCGATCTGCAACCACGCGCGCGGAGTGCCGTTCGCAGGCGTGCTGATCATCGTCCTGCTCGTCTTCTGGACCTTCATCGCGCAGCGGACGACGTTCGGCCGCCACGTCTACGCCGTCGGCGGCAACGCGGAGGCAGCCCGGCGCGCGGGGATCAACGTGAGGTTCATCCGGGTCGCGGTGTTCACGATCTCGGGCGCCATGGCCGCCGTCGGCGGAATCATCGCCGCCGCGCGCTTGCAGTCCGTCGACCTCACCGCCGGCTCGGGCACGATCCTCCTGGACGCGATCTCCGCCGCGGTGATCGGCGGCACGAGCCTGTTCGGGGGCCGCGGATTCGTGAAAGCGGCGCTGCTCGGGGCGCTCGTCACGCAGACGATCCAGAACGGCATCGATCTGGTCGGCTACAGCGACGCCGTCAAGGACGTGGTCACCGCGGTGATCCTGCTGGCCGCGGTCACGCTCGACACGCTCTCGAAACGCCGGCTCGAGCGCTCGGGTCGCTGAGACGTCGAGTGGACCTTGCAGGGCAGCTTTCGAACCTCGCTCTGCCTTGAGGAGCTTCGACCCTCTCGCAGGAACGCAACCGCGCTCCTCGAGCAAGCTAATAGCGCAGCAGTCGTAGCCCGGAGCCTTCAGAGGCGCACTGATCTCCGCGATCTCGCAGGGCTTGCGGTCAATAGGAGGGCGACGATGCTGAGTGTCCCGAAGCTGACGCTCGGCCAAGAGCGACGGATCCGGAGGTCGCGCGGATCTACGCGCTCAAGCTGGCCAAGATCACCGCGATCGCGGACATCCTCGACGCAATCGAGGCGGCCCGGGAAGAACAGCACCTGTCAAAGGCAGAGAAAGGCCGCGGGATCGACCGCAAGCCGTCCGCCGTCCTAACTTGACTTTGGTTTGAAACTCCGTATTCTCCAGGCGAACTCGAGCCTGATATCGAGAAGACTTCCGAGATCGTAGCGAGGCCGCACGTGAGAGTCACCCGTCCGTCTGCGTTCTCAACGAAGATTTCGAGAGGACGTTCGGATGCTGAACAACATCGATCACGTCGTGTACTTGATGTTGGAGAACCGCTCGTTCGACAGCGTCGTCGGGTGGTTGTACAAGGACGATCCTCAGCCGTCGAAGTTCGTCGGAGCCGACGCAACGCCGACCTACCAGGGTCTGCAGACCGGCTCCTACTCCAACAAGTACGACGGACGAGTGATCCAGGTCACCCTCGGCACAAAGGGTGAGACCGGCAACCCAGGTATCTCTGCGCAGCCGCTGCGCGTGACGGGGTTCGATCCCAATGAGGAATACGAGCACGTCAACCAGCAGTTGTTCGGCTCGCCCGATAACCCGACGGAGGCGAACCCCCGGTACGGGACCCCGGCGGCGATGGAGGGCTTCGCGTACGACTACGACGCCTGGTCCGAGAGCTGGGACCAACTCGACCAGATCATGGAGGCATACACGCCAGCGCAGTTGCCGATCCTCAACGGGTTGGCCCGCGCGTACGGGGTGAGCGACGCGTGGTTTTCCTCGGTGCCGACCCAGACGAACCCGAACCGGGCGTTTTCCCTGTGCGGCACGTCGCTCGGCAGGGTCAACAACACGTGGAACGCTGTCGAGCAGTTCCAGACGCCGACGGTCTGGAACGCGCTGTCCGCCGACACGTCGTGGGGTATCTATTACCACGACATCTGGCACTCGGGGCAGTGCTACACGCAGTACACCTTTCCCGAGTGCACCATAGCGCTGAGAAACGGCGAGATCGAGCCAATCGCGACCTTCTACTCGAAGGCCGAGACCGGCACACTACCGCGGTTCAGCTATCTCGAGCCGAAGTGGGGCTACGGCAAGGGAAAGCCGGATGGGTCCGGCTTCTACTGCGGGACGATAGGCGGCACCAAATACGGCGTGCAGGGCAACGACTATCACCCCCCGACGTGGATGGGACCGGGAGAGGCATTCGTCAACGAGGTCTACAGCGCCCTAGTCGCCAACGCCGCGGCGTGGCAGCGGACGCTGCTGATCATCACGTTCGACGAGCACGGCGGAACGTACGACCACGTCGATCCGGGCTGGGGCGCGGTTCAGCCGGACAAGTACACCGGCCCCGACGGGTTCGCCTTCAATCGCTACGGGGTGCGGGTCCCGACGCTGCTGATCTCACCGTGGGTGTCGCCGGCCACGGTGTTCCGCTCACCGAGCGCGGCGACGAAGTTCGACCACACCTCGATCATCGCCACCATCCTCAAGTGGTGCGGCGTCGATCCCGCGACAGCCGGACTCGGCGCTCGGGTTGCCGCGGCTCCGACCTTCGAAGAGGCGCTCTCGACCACGGCCCGCTCGGACGTCCCGACCTTCACCGTCCCGGACGGTTACGCGGACCAGGGGCAGGACTGCTGGCTCTCGAGCGACGAGAGCGACACGATCGGAGCAGGAGTCGTTCGTTCCCTCGTTCACCAGACCACATCGATCGAAGATCTCCACGCGAGAATCCGAACCCTGCTCGACCAGCAAGGCTGAAATGCGACGCACGGCGCCGTTAGTCCGGCGCCGGCGCCTGACTCGGGCAGGTGATCTGTTCGTCCGGGGCGATCGCCAAAGCGGCGTTGAGCGCGTCCTGCCCGGCGGCCTGCATGATCAAGTAGCAGAGCGCCCAGCTCTTGCCGTCGACGGAAAGCACCGTCGGCTCATGGCCAGGCACGCTTGGATTCCAGTTGAACGCGAACTGGCTGGCGCCGAGTTGGTTGCACCAGACCGCAGCGGCGTTCTTGGTGATGAAGTCGACGAAAAGCGGTGAAGGATTTGGCGCGACGAAGCTGGCAATGTTTCGCATCAGCACGCCTTTGCCGGTGGCGTAGTCGGCGATGAATCCCGCGAGGCTTGGGTTCGTCGTGAATCCGAGGTTCTCATGCAGAACGAGGTCGTCGTCGGTCATGTTCTTGACGACCGACTGCGCGATCCTGCCGGCGAGGTCGTTCTGCCCAGAGGCGGCGAGCGCGGTGATGAACAAGCCCTGGTCGCCAGACCAGTACCAGTCTGGGTCATCTGGATTCCCGAGCGGCCGCTCAAGGACGAGGCCGTCCCCGTTCAGGATCCCGTTGGTATTCGGGGGCTTGCCGGCAAGGGCAAGCCACTTGCCGAACCAGTCTTGTTCGGCGGCAGCCATCTTCGCGTACTCTGGTTGCGTGGGGTCGAGGCCGGCGAGGCCGTCTGACAAGAGCCAGAACCCCTCGTTTGTGACCGAGTTCCTTCCCGCCATCGCCTGCGGTTGCGTCGTGTTGAAAACGCCTCCGCTTATCGTCGGCGCCCCAGGGTAGGCGGTGTCCCTCCAGTTGTCGTTCAACTGCTGCCAGCAGTGCGCGGTCGCGGCACGCAGGCTTGTGAACAGGGGGTCGCCCGACGGGTAGCCGAGTGCGCTTTCGTTTCTGATCGCGACCAGGAATGCCGTTCCCCACCATGCGTAGTCGTCGCGCCACCAGTCGCTCTGGCTCTCGAGCGAGCTGTAGACGTCAAAGGCCTTGCGAACCAGCTCCTGCGAGTCAGGCTGTTTCGCTGGCAACAGGTAGCCGAGACAGGTGCGCAGCGTGTTGCCACCAAACCAGAAGTTGTCCTCGAAGATGCATGGCGTCACGAACTGCTGGGCAAGCAGCGAGAAGCCTGCCGCCGCAGCCTGGCGAAACGTAGCGCCAGGTGCCGTCCTCATCTCGAGCTCGTACGCACGGGTCTGAGTGAACTCATGGATGGGTGTTGTTCCCGAGGTTTCATGGGCAATTTCCGAACGCAAAGGAAATGGAGCTAATCGGACACTATTCGAACCCTGACCGATCGTCACAGGCTCCCGGCGACTAGTCGCGGGCCTCTTTGGCCTTCTCGGCAGCCATCTTCCTTGCGTACGCGATGCTTTCGAACTGGTTCTCTGCAGCCTGCCATGCTCCCGTAAGGCACGACCCCGCCCGCCCTTACGCAGGCGCGAGCTTCCCGACGAACGTCGCTACCGGCACTCGATGGTCGGGGAATACAGACATCAAGTACTGGAGCCGGCCCTTGAAGAGCGTGCTCTTGCCCGTTCCCGGGCCAGAGAGGGCAAGCATCCGAGCGGCTTCATGCTCAGCGAGCGTCGGCATTCCGATTGCGGGCGGCGACCCGATCGTCGGTTTCCAGACCTTCGAGACGTGCCGACACATCGGCGACCTCTTAGCCGCAAAAGCGTGAGCCGTCCTTCCTTGAGGAGGGGATGACGTCGTCACCCATGCTGTACCAGTGTCAGAACGCGCCTTAGAAACAACCAAACCCCGGAGGCCTTCCGGCCGCCGGGGTTTGAACTACGAAGTTATGGTGGGCGGTGCAGGGCTCGAACCTGCGACCCCCTGCGTGTAAGGCAGGTGCTCTCCCAGCTGAGCTAACCGCCCCAGATCGTTCGAAACAGTAGCCGCCGCTTCGGGCTCCGCCCGATGCGGCTCGCGACCGCTCGGCGTAGAGCGCGATCCGACGAAGATCATCATGGGCGCGAAGCGCCCGGATCTTCGTCGGGAGTACCCCCAACGGGATTCGAACCCGTGTTACCACCTTGAAAGGGTGGGGACCTAGGCCGCTAGTCGATGGGGGCCAGGCGAACGGAGGATAGCCGTCTGGCGGGAAGGAGGATAAGGGCCTCCGGAACCGGACACGGGCTCTTTCAGGAGTCCCGCTAGTCACCCTCCTCCAGGCGCGGCTAGGCGCCCTTCTCCGCCTCGGGACCGAGCTTGTGCAGCACGGGCCGAGCTGACATTGCGAACTAGGTCGCACAGTTGATGGACGACTTGGCGTTGAGGCGCGACCGCGTGCGCGAGATTGTGGGCCAACTGCGCGGCGACGGCTCCGATCCGAGCGGGGCAGGGCCGCGTGAGCCTCGGACCGCGGCTGTTCGGGGTTTGATTCCCGATCAAGAGCACCATCGTTCGCAAGTCGTTATGCGGGCGTATCCGTTGATCGACCGGATCGAGTCGCACGCGGATTTCGAGGTGGACATGATTCGGGACGAGATTCGTAGCTTTGAGCGATACGCGCGCGGAGTCGTGAAGGGGCCGTTCTCTTACCTCGCGGGGGACTTGTATCCCGACGAGGAGGCGGATCAGGTACTCGCCTCTGGTACGAGGACTGAACTGCTGGCGCTAGTGAGGTCGTATACGCGACTGCTCGATTCGCGCTGAGGCCCGGACGTTTACTGGTCGGTCTCGGTGCGGGCCTTCGTCCGCCGCTGAACGCCGCCGATGTGTCGGATCGCCAGGACTGCCGCGCGGTCAAGTAGCTCGAACGCTTCCGTTTCTCGCCCTTGCGCGCGAAGTAGCTTCGAGAGTTCGCGGGCGACCTGTCCGGCCTCGCGCCACTGGTCGGTGTCGGTCAGGGCTTCGAGTGCCTGTCGGTAGTGCGCTTCGGCTTCGGTCGTGTTGCCTGCGGCGGCGTGGGCGGCGGCTTTCGCGTGGGCGACGTTCGAGCGGAAGCGGGCGTGCCCGTTGAGGAGTTTTGCCGCTTCGTGCGCGAGCAGAAGCGCCTCGTCGCCGTCACCCCGGTGGGCGGCGAGCCGCGCGTTTTCGGCGCGGAGCACCCCGAGGTCTACGGGGGTTGAGCCGAGCGCGAAGAGCCGTTCGGCTCGTTCCAGATGCTCGGCTGCTTCGTCGGGGCGGGCATCGAGGCTGAGCATCCGACCGGCGACGACGTGGAGCCGCGCGATCTGCAACGTGTCCTCTTGCGCCTCCAAGAGCCCGATTGCCCGCCGGATGTAGGTGAGCGCGGCTTCGGAGTCGGCGTCCTCCCACGCTTCGATCCCTTGCATCCAGTAGACCCGGACGCGGCTGAGCGGGATCGGTCGTTCTCGCGCGGTGTCCGTGGCGTCGGCGATTGCCTGCCGCTGGCGCTCGACTGCGCCGAGCGCGGCGTGGGCGGTGGCGAGCCGGATCGAGAACCGTGTCTGCAAGGTGGCGTCCTCGGGGGCACGCTCGCGGACTGTGGCGAGGCAGGCGTCCCAGAGGGCAACGGCGCGTTCGGCTTGGTCGGCGGCGACGTACATTTCGCCGAGCGCGTCGTACACGTCGGGCCGCGTGTCGGCGCTCAGGTGTTCGGAGGCGGCTTCGAGCAGCGGGATCGCGGCCTGCGGGTCGTTGCGTTGCGCCGCGATCAGCCCGAGTCCCGCTTTCGCGCGGGCGACGAGCCGGGTGTCTTGGGCGGTGGCCTCGCGGCGGAAAACGGCTTCGGCTTTGTTGAGGTCGCGTCCGGCGCGCAGCTCTAGCTCGGCGTCGGCGATCCGCCATTCTTGCCGTGCGGCGGGCGGGACGGGCTCGCCGGTTTCGAGGTATCGGGGGTGACGCCGAGCCTGCGCGCGAGCGCACGGATCGTTTTCAGGGAGGGGATGCGCTGCCCGGCCTCGATGCGGCTGACGTAGGCGTAGCTGACTCCGGGCACGGCGATTTCGTGCTGTGAGAGTCCGCGTTCGAGCCGGAGGCGGCGGACGCGCTGGCCGACCGTCTCCTCCGGATCGTCCGCCACAGCGCGCGCATTGTCGTTGGACAACGGCAATAACGTCAAACGGTTTTTTTGACGGGCGGCAAGATCGGCCTACCCTCGCGTGCGAACGAGTCTGCGGAAAGGGGGTGAGAGCCATGCCGAAGGCATCCGTGCGGCAGTGGATGGTCGCGCTCGCGTGCATCGTCGCCGCCGCGTTCATGGGCGGCTGGCCGGTGCCGCCGTAGGCGTGAGCGTCACGGGGCGGGAGGCGTGTTCGCTGCCTCCCGCCCCGATTTCGTCGCGGTGGGGTAAAGCTGCGGCGTTCTTGGGGTAGCCGCCCGAGCGGGTAGTGTGCGATCCCGCATGGACAGGCGGCTACAGCGTAACGGTTGGCCGCTCAGTAAGGCACTGCCGGGATCAATCCTGAAAGGTAAATGACGAGAACGATGAGGCCAATTACTGAGACTAAGGCGTTGAGCCCGAACGCTGTCCAGGCAAACCATTGCCGCTGCGTCTTGTTGATCGCCCATCGAAGTCCGAGCGCGCCGATGGCCGTCCCGGGAGCCGATGCAAGTAGCACCTGGTTATCGGAGAGGTGAAGGACGCCGGAAAAGTTGATGGCGCCATACACGACCGCTGCGAGCGAGAAGGGATTGATGCCGAATCGAGACGCAATTGTGGGGTGTGGCGTCGCGACCGCAGGCCATCACCCCGCACCCTCGGGCTTCGCTCCACGGCCCATCGCGAGATCAGTTTCGCAGATAAGCGCTACGCGCCTAAACTTCATCCTCGGGACGGAAGAAGAGGAACACAGCGGTAAGGCGCCAGGCCATCCCCTGGCGCTGGCAGGACTCGGAACAACTCTCGCGGGCGCGATCATCGGCGCCATCATCGGCTACCAAAGCGGGAAGCCGAGTGCCGATTGCTCAGACTTCTGGGCGTGTGGTGACTATTCAGAGGTGGGCGCGATCATCGGTGGCGTCATCGGCGTCGTGATCGGTGCCTGTGTCGGTGCTGTCAGTGTCTTAGCAATCTTGGTGATCCGGGATGTGAGGCGCCATAAAGGCGAGCCCTCCTAGCCCGCTAAGCCCTCCTAGGGGCAGAACCGGCCCAAGAGACATTCCTTGACTCTCGCGCACCCTGCGTTGAGCTCCCTGAAGTGGCCCGGAGAGCTGGCGTCGTCACCGGCGTCGCCGCGTCGGTTGCCAGGATGGATCGGTGTCAGTGGCTGAGTTGTTCGTGAGCCGCGTCTGTCCGGTGCCGTCTGCGTTCATGACGTAGACCTAGAAGTGTCGCCGTCACGAGTGCAAGCCAGGACAAGGCTCCGAGCAGGAGCACCAGATCAACCCCTCCTGTCTCGGACGAGGTGAAGAAGACCGCTGCCACCAGCACCACAAGCCAGACAAAGCCGAGCAGGAAGTGCCCGATGAGGACAGCGGCGAGGGCCACGCGATGTCGGACCGCGCCTCCGGCCGAGCTTGCTCGGCTAGACACGAGATGCGGCTTCGCCGGAAACCGCAGTTGTAATCCAGCCGAGCGACCGATTCCGGAAACCGCGGAGCCAGGGAAGGGTGACGATAAGGGCCGCCGGTCCGAAGATGCTTGCGAGGAACCACCAGCAGGCGAGCGCGGCCACCACGCTCGGTTCGCTCCGAGCGCGCACCATCCACCAGGCGACCACCAGAGCGAGCACGACGGCCGAGCCGAGCCAGATCGGTGCGATCGCCGGGTGGACCAGGTTGCCGAGCAGGGCCAGCACACCGATCCAGAACACGCTGAGTACGAGCCAGATGAGCGCCACTGCGGTTGTCTTCCCTCGACTGCCCAGACGGGCAGCGAACCTGGAAGGCTCGCCAGGCGGCAATTGTGGCGCAGGCTGACCTTCGCCGATCGGAGCGGAAAGTGCTCTGCCTGGGCTTCGCGAAGGTAAGAAGCCGGGCTGAGCCGTCTCTCGCCTACGGCGTAGCCAGACGCCGAGGGCAATCAGCGGCACGAAGTAGAGCCCGCCGAACAACGCAACAAGAGGACCGAGGAAGATCAGCGCGCCCCCGGTCTCGTCACCGCCCGGCGTGGGATTCATCCAAAAGCCCGCCGCGGTCATCGCCGCCCCCGGAATCCACACGAACCAGAGGGCGTACACCCACCGGCCGAGGAGGTAGCCCGTTAAGACGAGGCTGAGCGCCGAGAGACCCGCCGCGATCAGGACGACGAAGTCCTCGAACGCAATCGAGCCCTGCTCGTCTGAGACGAGACCGAAAATCCAGAAGGCGGTTACGACGAGGAAGAGCGAGGCACCGCCGATCCGCCCGAGCCTGCTCGTGCGGACTGGTGGACGACTCCAGAACTCGGCGGGCTGTATCACAGCCGTGTTCAAAGCCGCACTGGGTCGGCTTTGCGATCGGGTGGAGACACTTGCGACCTAAGCAAGTATCACACGTAACGTGCCCCACCCCAAAAGCAAATCCGTCAGGCCGTCTGGCCTAGGGATCCCAGCGTTTCCGTACGCGAGAGCCGGGTAGCCCGCTTCGTATGCGTAGCGCGACCGAGGAGGAGCGGAACTCGTGACACGGCCGGACGCGATCGCCGAAGAGGCCCAGCACGCTGTGCAGCACCCGGCGCGCGATGCGCGGGAGCGCGCGCATCGCGGCTCAGGCTGGTACGCGGTGCTCGCGCGAGTCGGGCTCGTCGCGAAAGGGCTTTCGTACGGCCTCGTCGGCGCCCTCGCGCTGAAGCTCGCCATCGGGGGCGGCGGCAAGGCGACGAGCCGACAGGGCGCACTGGCCACGCTCGCGCAGAGCGGGTTCGGAAAGGTCGTCCTCATCTTGCTCGCGATCGGCCTGGCCGCGTACGCGGTGTGGCGCTTCGTCCAGGCATTCGCGGAAGAGGAGAACCCGTCCGACGGCGAGGCTGAGGGCGCGGCGAAGAAGTGGGGAAAGCGGGCGGGTTACGTCGCCCGCGGCCTGATCTATTCCGGCCTCACGTTCTCGGCGATCAAGATCCTGGCCGGGTCCGGAGGAAACCAATCGCAGACCGCCAAGGCGCACAAGACGACTGGGATGGTGCTTTCGTGGCCTGCCGGTCGCTGGATCGTCGGTCTCGCCGGGCTGGGCTTCGTCGCAGCGGGACTTTGGAACTTCTACAGCGGAGCCGCGTGCAGGTTCGAGGACAAGTGGCGCATGGGCGGCCTCGGTCATGCCGCTCGCGTGTGGGGGCGTCGTGCCGGGGTCGTGGGGCACATCGCGCGCGCCGTCGTCTTCACGTTGATCGGCGTGTTCGTGATCAAGGCTGCCGTCGACTACAACCCCAAGGACGCGATCGGTCTGGACGGCGCCCTCCAGAAGCTCGCGAACGCCTCGTACGGCCCGTGGCTGCTCGGCTTGACGGCCGCTGGGCTCGTCTCGTACGGCGTGTTCTGCCTGGTCGACGCGAGACTCCGCGACGTCTCGACCGGCGGCTAGGTGCTGCTGGGGTCGCTCGACGGCCAGATCGCGGTGTGGGTGACGACACACCGCGTGTCGAGTCTCAACTGGATCTTCGTCGGGCTCGGACGGATCGAGATGCTCGGCGCCGTCTGGGTCGCGCTCGCGCTCGTAGTGGGCCTTGCGACGCGGCGCGGCGTCCTCGCGTCCCTCGGCCTTGCGATCCTGGTCGCAGCGACGACGTTTGCGGCCGATGCAGCGTCGTTCGGCGTGAAGGATCTGACGAGCCGGACCCGCCCCTTCGTCGCTCATCGACAGATCCATCCGCTCTACGTCGTGCATTCGAGCTCGTTCCCCGCCGGGCACGCGGCCACGGCGTTCGCGGGCGCCACCCTGCTCGCTTACGTGTGGCCGCGTGGGACGACCTTCTTCCTGCTCCTCGCCACGGCGATCGGCTATTCGCGGGTTTACGTCGGCGTGCACTACCCCTCGGACGTGATCGTGGGCGCCCTGCTGGGCGTGGCCGTCGGACTCGTTGCCGTCGCGGTTCTCGCCTGGCTGCGCAGGCGCCGCGAACCGCACAACTGATCGTCAGTGCGGGAGCACGAAGAAGGCGATCGCGCAGTACTGGCACACCACCGCGCCGGCGACGAGGACGTGGAAGATCTCGTGGTAGCCGAACGTCGCCGGGGCTGGGTCAGGGCGCTGGATCGCGTATACGACCGCGCCGACCGTGTAGAGGAGTCCGCCGGCGATGAGCAACAGGCCGCCTCCCGCGCCCACCTTCATCAGCTGCGGCAGGGCGGCGACCCCGACCCAGCCGAGGGCCATGGCGAAGAAGACCGAGAGCCATTTCGGCGCCTCGACCCAAGCGATCCGAAGCAACATCGCGAGCACTGCCCCGGCCCACACGATCGAAAGCACGGTCGTCGACCAGGCGCCCGAGAGGACGAGCAGGGCGAACGGCGTGTACGTCCCCGCGATCAGCAGGTAGATCATCGCGTGGTCGAGCCGGCGCAGCCACGGTCGCCAGCGCGGCGACCAAGTGACGCGGTGATAGAGGGCGCTCGCCCCGAACATGGTCGCGACGCTTCCCGCAAAGATCGCGGCCGCGAGTCGCGCCCGCGCACCCGACGTCTCGACGACGAGCAGGACGCCCACCGCCAGCGCGACGAAGAACGCGTACTGGTGCAGCACCCCGCGCAGGCGCGGCTTCTCGGGTGGACTGATGAGCGGGTCCACGGCAGAAACGATACTGACCCCGCCCGTGTCGTTCCCCCGTGTCGCCTTCGTCTATCCAAACTCGCGGCGCGAGCTCGTCGCCGACGTCGCACGCGGCGAGGCCCCCGACTCCATACTGCTCGGGCAGAACCACCTCGCCGAGCTGGGCATCGAGGCGACGATTCACGAGCCTCGGCTGACGCGGAGCCCCCACTCCGGCCTCGCGCACCGGGTCACGTGGAACCTCCGGGAGCTCACGCTGCCGTGGGAGCTCCGGAACGTGGACGTCGCCTTCACGCCGCTCGCCAACCTGCTGCCCCTCGCCGCGCGGGCCCGGCGCGGGCTCCGCATCGTGGTCGTCAACTACGGGCTCTGCATGATCTACGAGCGGAGCAGCCGCGCCCGCCGCCGGTTCCTCGCGGACTCGCTGCGCTCGGCGGCCGCGGTCGTCTGCCTCGGCCAGTCTCAGCGCGAGCAGCTGCTGGAGCAGACCGGACTCGACCCGGCGCGAGTCCACACCGCTTTGCTCGGGATCGACGAGCGCTTCTTCGCGCCGCGCGCTACGCCGGAAGGCGAGCCGTACGTGCTCACGGTCGGCAAGGATCTCTCTCGTGACTTCGCGACGTTCGTCGAAGCCGTGCGGGAGCTGGACGTGCGCGCCGAGCTCGCCGTCTATCCGCGCAACCTCGAGGGGATCGAGCTGCCGCCGAACGCGCGGGCGCGAGTCGTCGGCCCCGCCGAGCTGCGCGACCTCTACGCCGGCGCCGCCTGCGTCGTCATCCCGCAGCGCCGGCCGGAGTATCCCTACGGGTCGGAAGGCGGGGGCCTCACGTCGCTCCTCGAGTCGATGGCGATGGCGAGGCCGACGGTGATCAGCGACCGGCCGATACTCCACGACTACGTGCGCGACGGAGAAACCGCGGTGGTCGTCCCGCCAGAGGATCCTGTCGCGCTCGCCTCCGCGATCGAGCGCGTGTTCGCTGATCCGGGCTCACTCGGTGCAGCCGCGCGGAACCGGGTCGACGCGGAGCTGACCACCCGGCACCTGGCCGAGCGCCTGGCGCCCATCTTCCGCGAGGCGGCGCGCTGACGATGCGCGTCGGCATCGATCTCTCGCCGCTGCGTCTGACGCGCGCGGGGACGGCGCGCTACCTCCGCATCCTCCTCGCGGAGCTCGAGGCCCGCGACGACGTCGAGCTCGCGCCGATCGCCTGGGGCGGAAGCGGGCGGATCACCGCCGCGGTTCGCGACGCAGCGTGGTATCCGGTCGCCCTTCCGAGGGCCGCACGCCGGGTCGACGTCCTGCACTGTCCGTCGTACCGGGCGCCATTCCGCTCACCGGCGCCGCTCGTGGTGACCGTGCACGACCTCGCGCTGCTCCGGCACCCGGAGGTGTTCAACCGTTGGTCTCGCGGCTACGGCCGTGTCGCCGTGCCGCGTGTCGTTCGTGCCGCGCGTCTCGTGATCGCGGTCTCCAAGTTCACGCGCGACGAGCTCGTCGAGCTGCTCGACGTGGATGCCGAGCGGATCCGCGTCGTGCCGAACGGGATCAGTGGGCTGTTCACTCCCGAGGGGCCCGCCGGGGAGGGCGACTATGTGCTCGCGGTCGGGACGCTCGAGCCGCGCAAGAACCTCCACCGCCTGATCGAGGCGACTCGCGGCCTCGACGCGGAGCTGCGGATCGTCGGCCGACGCGGCTGGGGGGACGTGGACGTCGACGAGAGCCGCGTCCGCTGTCTCGGCGAGGTGCCCGACGAGGAGCTCGCAGTGCTCTATCGGGGAGCCCGCTGTGTGGCGTACCCGTCGCTGTACGAAGGCTTCGGCTATCCCGTCGTCGAGGGCATGGCCTGCGGTACCCCGGTCGTCACGAGCGCCGGCGGAGCGACCGAGGAGATCGCCGGTGGAGCGGCCGTGCTGGTCGATCCCCTCGACCCGGCGTCGATCCGGGCCGGGATCGAAGAGGCGATCGGGCATCGCGACACGCTCGTGCCGAAGGGCCTCGCGCGGGCGCAGGCGTTCGCGCCCGGGCGCTTCGCCGAGGCGACGGTCGCGGTGTACCGCGAGGCGCTAGCGCCCCTTCAGTGAATGTTGCCGAGCTTCTGGGTCGCGAGCACCAAGCGATGCAAGGACGCAGGGAGCGCGCGTACCTGTAGGTACGGGCGCGACTGAGGACGCGGCAGCGCGCCGCGTGATCGCGGGTCAGGAGCCGGAGGACATTTGCTGGAGGGGCGCTATGCAATCCAGATGCCGTGTGAGAAAGCGACGGCGGCGACCGCGCCCAGAGCCGCGAAGACGATCAGCGTCGCCTCCCGCGCGCGCGGGCGGTCGCGCAGGACCGCCGCAAGCGCGATGAACAGCGGGAAGTCGTAGAGCAGGTAGCGCGGGTAGCTCGCGAGCGGGACGACGTCGACGGGAGCGCTGAGGAGGATGATCTGGATCGAGATCGCGTAGAGGCCGAGCGCCGGTCCGAGCCGCCGCCAGACGATCCACGTCAGCCAGAGGGCCGCGACCAGCACGACCAAGTGGACGGCGTTCCAGGCGGCGAACACGTCACGCTGTGCGTATCCGCCGGGAGCGCCCAACGCACGGGGCAGGTGCTGGGCGAGCTCGCTGAAGCCCTGCCAGCCCGAGTACAGCGCGTGCCAGAGGCCCCCGAAGGGCCCGGCCGCCGAGGTATGGCGGTTCCATACCTTGTCGAGCGCGTCCTGGAAGGCGAGCGCCGAGCCGAACCGGTGCCGGAGATAGAGCATGTACGCCCCGAGCGCGGCGGGCAGCAGGAGCAGCGGCACCCGTCGCGCGAGCTCCTTCAAGCTCCGCCCACGCGGCCAGAGCAGGTAGAGCAGCGGCGGGAGCAGCGCGAGCCCGGCCAAGCGCGTGCCGACTGCAAAGCCACCGAGGATCCCCGCGAGCCAGGGCCGGTTCCTCGTCGCGGCGAGAAAGGCGCCGGCTGCGAACGCGAGGAAGAAGCCTTCGGAATACGCGCTCGTGAAGACGAACGCGACCGGATACAGCGCGACGTAGAGCACGGTGTCGCGCGCCCCGAGCGGCCCGATCAGCGGCTCGGCGATCCGCGCGAGCGCCACCGCTCCGACACCCGCGGCGACGAGCGAGAGCAGGATCGCAACGGCCAGGCTCGAGCCGAGCAGCCGCACCGCCAGCGGATAGACGGGGAAGAACGCGGTCGACGCCTTCACGTCGTAGCCGTGGTGGACGATCCGGAGGTACCACCCGGCGTCCCACTGCTCGAACGTCCCGAACAGGAGATCCGAGCGGGAGTCGAACGCGCGGAAGGGCGGAAAGCCGTGCCGCAGCGGAACCCAGAGAAGCGCCAGCGCACCGAGCGCCCAGTACGCCGCCCTGATCGCGATCAGCGTCCAGAACGGCCCAGCCCCTGCAGCGCGCCCCTCCTGCATGGAACGGCCATACTTCCACAGTGAGCGAGCCGAAGAACGAACACCTCACCGCGGCCCAGCGCGATGCGCTCGCGACCGAGCTCGCGGAGCTCGAAGGGCCGCGAAGAAAGGCGGTCGTGCACGCGATCAAGACCGCCCGCGAGCACGGAGACCTGTCCGAGAACGCCGAGTATCACGCCGCGAAGAACGAGCAGGGCTTCCTCGAGGCGCGGATCCGCAAGCTCCGCTCCCGGCTCGATCACCACGTCCTCGTGGACGAGTCCGAACTTGCCGACGGCCAGGTCGGGGTCGGCTCCGTGGTCGAGATCGAGGACGAGACGGGGCAGAAGCTCGAGGTCGAGATCTCGAGTGTCGGCGGCGCCGGAGCCGTGTCGCCCGACTCGCCGCTCGGCCGCGCGCTCGTCGGCGCGGGCACGGGAGACGAGGTGCAGGTGGAGGCGCCGCGCGGCGCCTGGACTGCGCGCGTGCTCTCGGTCCGCCGTGCCTGACATGGGGGCAGAGCTAGTCTGAGAGGCGTGGCCGACGCCACGATCCTCGTGGTGGACGACGACCCGCCGATCCGCCGCATGCTCGAGCGCACGCTCGCCGGCGAGGGCTACGCGGTCGAGACCGCAGCCGACGGCGGTGCGGCGCTTGCGTGGGTCGAAGCCTCCGTGCCGGACCTAATCGTCCTCGACGTGGCGATGCCGGGCCTCGACGGGCTCGCCGTCTGCCGGCGGCTGCGTGAGAAGGGACTCGCCCTGCCGATCCTGTTGCTCACGGCGCGCGACGCCGTCGAGGAGCGCGTGGCCGGTCTCGACGCCGGTGCGGACGACTACCTCGTCAAGCCGTTCGCCGCGGAGGAGCTGGTCGCGCGGCTGCGCGCCCTGCTGCGCCGCGGCCGGGAGCCCGAGGAGGTGCTCGCCTTCGCCGACGTCGTGCTCGACGTCCGGTCGGGCTCGGCGCGGCGCGGCCGCCGCGAGCTCGGGTTGAGCCTGCGGGAGGCCGCCCTGCTCGAGCTGCTGCTCCGGAACTCGCGCAAGCTGGTCACGCGCGAGCTCGCGCTCGAGCGCGTGTGGGGCGGCGTCACGGCAGCGAGCCCGAACGTGGTCGACCGCTACGTCTCGTACCTACGCCGGAAGCTCGGCGACCCGCCGCTGATCGAGACCGTGCGCGGCTCGGGCTTCGTCCTCGGCCGGTGAGATCGAGCTCGCTGCAGCTGAGGTCGGTCGTCGCGGCGGCAACGGCGATCGTCCTGGCGCTCGTCCTGGTCGGAGTCGGCGTGGACGTCCTCGTCTCGCGGCACCTGCATCGCTCCCTCGACCGGAACCTGCGGGATCGAGCCGTGCAGGTCGCCCAGCTCAGCGCTTCGGCGCCGGCGCTGCTGACGACCCCGGGCGCGCTGGACTCGCCGCTCGGCGGAACGCAGATGTCCGTCGTCGTCTTCGACCGCCGGGGCCGCGTCGTCGCCCGCTCGCTGTCGCTCGGCGGACGTGTCCTCCCCACCGGGACGATCGTCCGAGCAGCGATCCGGCGGGGGCACTCGGGCTACGGGGATGTCACGGCCGGCGGAGAGCGGATGCGGGTGTATGTGGCTCCGCTGGCGAACTTCGGCGGGGCGGGGGCGGGCGGCGCCGTCCTGGTCGCCGCCCCGACGAGTGAGCTCGACCGGACCCTCGGAAGCCTGCACCTCTTCATCGTCGGCTCGGCGGCGGCCGCGGCAGTGCTGGCCGCGCTCGCGGTCTTCCTGCTTCTCCGGCGCGCGCTGCGCCCGCTCGGGCGGCTTGCCGAAGCCGCGGCCGAGATCGAGCGCACCGGCGACTCGCGGCGACGGCTGCCGGAACCAGCGTCCGACGACGAGGTCGGCGTGCTCGCATCGACGCTCAACCGCATGCTCGCGGGCCTCGAACGGGTGCGCGAAGGCGAACGGCGCTTCCTGGCGGACACGTCCCACGAGTTGCGCACGCCCCTCACCTCGCTGCGCGGCAACGTCGCCTACCTCGCGCGCCACGGCGCGAGCCCCGAGCTCGTCGCCGAGCTCCAGGCCGATGCAGACCGGCTTGCGCGCCTCGTCGACGACCTGCTCGTCCTCTCCCGCGAGGAGGCAGCCACCGCGCCTGCCGAGGACGTGCGGCTCGACCGGCTGGCGCGCAAGCTCGACGCGGACGACGTGGATGTTGCGGCCGACGAGCCCGTCGCCGTTCGCGGCGACCGCGCCGCGCTCGAGCGCGCACTGGCGAACCTCATCCAGAACGCGCGCCACTACGGCCCTCCCGGCGGCACGATCGCCGTCGCGGTAGAGCAGTCCGACGGCCGTGCCCGTGTCAGCGTCACCGACGAGGGCGAAGGCCTTCGACTGGACGAGACGAGACTCGCCTTCACGCGCTTCTGGCGCGGCAGGCCGGACGCGGACGGATCGGGCCTCGGCCTGGCGATCGTGCGCGCGACCGCGGAGCGCCACGGTGGCCGCGCCTACGCCGAGGGCGCCCGGTTCACGATCGAGTTGCCGGCTCTCAGAGATGTCTCAGAGTCCACCGGTAGAACGGGAGAGGAAGAGCCACCGAAAGGATCGACATGAAGCTGCTCCGCACCCTCTCCACCCGAAGCCTGCTGTTTCTCGTCGTCGCCGTCGCGGCACTCGGCGGAGGCGCCGTCGCTGTCGCCGTCGCCGCCGGTGGAGGTGGAGGCCCGACGCCTCCGGAAAAGCCGCTCGCACAGGCGCTGCAAGACGCGGCGTCCGCTGACGCGCCCGCGGGCATCACCGCGCGGATCCGCTTCACGAACAAGCTCTTCCCCTCCGGCGCGCTGACCGGCCAGGCCGGCTCGGCGCTGATGTCCGGCGCCTCCGGCCGGCTCTGGGTCACGAACGACGGCCGCGGCCGGCTCGAGCTCCAGTCGTCCGCCGGCGATGCGCAGATCGTGTGGAACCAGGACGAGATCAGCGTTTACGACGCCTCGTCGAACACGGTCTACAAGGCCAAGCTTCCGGCCGGCACGCAGGACACGAACAAGGACTCCGGCGCTCCGCCCACGATCGCGGACATCAACGACGCACTCGCCAAGCTCGGCGCGCAGGCGACGATCACCGCCGCGCAGCCCGACAACGTCGGCGGCCAGCCCGCCTACACGGTCGGGCTCTCGCCGAAGCACGACGGCGGCCTGCTCGGCTCGGTCGAGCTCGCCTGGGACGCCGCGCGCGGGATTCCCCTGCGGGCCGCGATCTACGCTCAGGGCAGCACGACGCCGGTCGTGGAGCTCGTCGCGACCGAGATCAGCTACGGCCCGGTGGCTGCGAGCGACGTCGAGATCTCGCCCCCGCCCGGCGCGAAGACCGTCGACCTGAGCCCGCCCGCCCAGGACACCTCCGGCGCCGGCAAGGACACCAGCGTCACCGGTCTCGCGGCAGTACAGGCGGCGGCAGGGTTCCCCGTCACCGCGCCCGACACCCTGGTCGGCCTCCCGCGCAAGGACGTGCGGCTCGTCGGCAACGGCGACTCGCCCGCGGCCCTCGCGGTCTACGGCGAGGGGCTCGGCGCGATCGTCGTCGTCGAGCGTAAGCCGGACGCGGCAGCCGCGGGAAGCACTAGCCCGCAAAACGGCGCGCTCGCGGGCCTCCCGGCAGTGTCGCTCGACGGCGTGACGGGCCACGAGCTCGCGACGCAGCTCGGGACGATCCTCCAGTGGGAGCGCGGCGGCGTCTCGTACGTGCTCGCTGGGTCGCTTCCGCCTGCGGCGGCCGAGGCGGCTGCCCGGAACCTGAAGTGAGCGACGCGCCTCCCGTCGCCGCGCGCGGGCTCGTCAAGCGCTACGGCGAGATCGTCGCGGTCGACCACGTCGACCTGACCGTCGAGCGCGGAGACGT